>Ga0214542_1012255_pt1 | contig 11192 bp, 8 predicted proteins | sample CNSS1metaG_FD_160096 | JGI IMG/M metagenome (GOLD analysis project Ga0214542, IMG submission 160096) | Root nodule microbial communities from cowpea collected in UCLA plant growth center, Los Angeles, California, USA - CNSS1 | ecosystem: Host-associated > Plants > Roots > Nodule | place: USA...
TTGGGTCATTCTCCCCCTTGAACTTTGGAATCTTGATTGGTGGAGGTTGTCTTTGTGGGAGTTGATTGCGCCTTCCACCACCATCATAGTCGTGCCTTCTTCTTCTTCCACCATGGCTAGAGTCCTCGGAAGAGGACCTCCTCCTTCTCCTCTCATCTTCCCTAAGCTCAAGTCTTTGGATGTGCTCTTGTAGGAAGATCTCACTTTGCCTCCTATCCGCCTTTAATTGGTCAAAAGTTTCTCTCCTACTCACTTCCATCTCACGTAAGATGTTGGCAAGGGTCATTTGTTCACTTTCTTGGGCCATAGGAGTCACCATGGAAGGGGAATAAGGTGAGGCCGACTCCTCCTCTTCTTCTACCTCCAAGATTGGATCCATATTCATGTTCCTACACCAAAAACTCACCAAAAACCGAGACAAGGAAGAGGTTAGCTAACAATTCCAATTCCAAAACACTCCCAAAGCACACAAGCAAGGCTAGCACTCAAAAACCTTCCAAACAAGTGAAAACACCTTTAAAGAGATGAAAACCCTTTCAAAGCTCAAACAAGTGGCTCGACCACAACACTCTAGGAAGACAAGGAAAAGAAAACTACTAAGACAAAAAAAAGATTACCTAAAGACAAGCAAGCAAAGCTAAAAAAAACAAGAAAGTTTAACTTCTAAGGAAACTTGTTTTTAAAGACAAAACTTGAACAAGACTAAAACAATGAAAAGAACTTTTAAGGACTCTATGGAAAGCATTTGAACAATCCAAGATTATACCTCAAATTATGCATACACCATGAAAGATCATAACCAAGTCAAAGCATGGAACTAATTTGACAATATCACCCAAAATCCAAGTATAAATTTTGGTAGCATAACACCTAGTAAAAATGGCCCAATGGATTCACCAAGCATTGTAAAAGCTCTCGGCCAAACTGTTTTTGGTCTTGAAAACACTTTTTCTTTTCAAAACTAAGTATTTAAAATGATGAGAAGGATGTTTTAGGGTGTCTTGAACACTTAGTTCCTTAAAATTAGGTCAAAATCAATTTCAAGGAGCATACAACAACACAAGGCATAAATATCATGCAATAGTTCAAAAACTTAGAAACAAGAACAAGAAAACTCAAAGAAGCATATGACAAGAGACTCAAGCCAAATTTAGACACATTTAAAGACTCAACATGACATACACAAAGACACAAACATGTAGCTATCATTCATTTAAACTCATGGATTTGAGGCTCAAAGAGTAAGCATCAAAAGACATGTTATCCAACCACATTTAGGAGCAAAAGAGTCATAAAACCGATGCCAAAATTGCCACAACATAACTTGAAAACGTTGTTTTTCGTATTCTCGGTAGCTTTGACCTTTGCTCACTCATTTGATCATAACTCTCTCTCCACAGAACTCCAAATGCGTTAATTCTTTTTTTTTTTGGAAACTAGACTCACAGAGCGTTCTTTTGCTATAAAGAACGTTACCTTTGGACCACTCATCTAGCTGCAGTATGTTTTTCAAAATCGCACACGTTGCAGCCAACACTGTTTTTATGTGGACCATTCAAAGATAGATACACAAGAAAAGGTTAGAACATGAAAACACCATATTCAAGGACAACCAAAGCTCTAGATACCAAATGATGAAGGATTATCTTGTTTCCTTTTAGATTTATGAATATGGTGAAGTTGTTTAAGAAAGCTTTTTGAAAATTCCAACTAGACATTAAGATAGCATGCTATCTAGATGTGAAGGTTCATTTCTCAAGCTCATGAAAGGAAGAAGAAAGTTGGATTCAAGCTTAAGCACACACGGAAATAACAACACTTAAAGAGAAAAATGAAAGAAGAAACAATAAAAATGGCAAGCATAGAAGATGAAGAATGGAAGAAGCACGCCACTCATAGGGGGGATCTAAGCCAACCAAGCCCTAGAGATGAGTGATGGTGCCGCCACTTGCAAGCAAGATAAGGCAAATGTGAGTTCACTTCTAGGAAGGAGAGCTCACTAAAATTGGTGGTTGAATGCACAAAGTTTATAACAAAATGATCAACCCTTTTACAAGACAAGGAGCACCCTTTAAATAGGAGTTCATAGGGGTCCTTTAGCAAATACAAAAACATGAAAAAGGATTAACTAGCAAACCCTAAACCTAATGTGAGAGTGAGTCTTGGCCAAGTGAAGGGAGATGATTGGTGGAGGCATTCCCATGAGGATTCTAGGCCAAAAGAGGAAGGAGACTAAGTGACCTTCTAAGGCATAAACCACAAAGGCAAAAGGAGACAAGGTATATGTCTACTTTTGCTTTTGCTTTATGCTTTTTGCTTTCCTCTCTCTTCCACTCCATCCAAGTGCTCCAATCACCAAGTGCCACCTAGCCATGCTCTACTTTCTCTTAATTACCTACAAAACAAGACAAACAAAGATTAACATGTTGGTTTAAGTTAATCTAATCTTGGTCAAAGGTCAACTTTGGATCAAAGTCAACAAGTCAACCAAAATAAGTCAACTAGACACCAACTTAGGGAATTCAAACTAAAGTAATGAAAAACAAAGATAAAGGTGATGGAATAGAAGACTCCCCTCTAGACATGCTTCAAGTGATCCTTCTTGAGGGAGTTTCTAAGGAGGTGCTCACGCCTTCATCAGGGTATGATAAGAATTTGAATCATAGCTCAAATGGAGAAGGACTAATGCACCACTTTGCTGTAGTTATTTTTATTTTTATTTTTTAAAGTTATTAGTTTGTTTAAATATGGTCCAATTCATTGTAAAATTGGCTTATCAAATTACGTTTTGGTTTAATCAATTAATGGGCTCTAGTTTAGTTTTATTTCAAGTTGTAATGATAACCCAATTGCAACTTAGTCATCAGCCTTTGGGAGACCAAGAGGATGCTTGGCTGAATTGTTTTTGGTGACTTTTGGGTTCCCATAATTTTAGTTACAATCAGCCATTAAGTAGTACGATTATTAATAGCTTTAAGTGGGATGAAATTTAAACATATGTGTCATTTCTAGTTCAAGTGGTCAAAGCATCTATATGAGCTGAACCATTTTAATCAATGAAACAGGTTGGGTTTCATTCAGAAAATATTAGAGTTTTATCTCTTCTATCTTTGTGAGAGTGATTCTCCTAAGTTCTTAAGTGAATCAAGAATCCTTGAGTTTTATCAAAGGTCATTTTTCCCTTTGTGTGTTTAAATTCGTAGGCTTGTCTTCCATTCTTGGAAGTGTGACGTCAATCAATTTCAACTACATCTTCTTATCTATTTCCATTTTCTCGTTTTAAATAATTTCTCACATATCTTGCTTATTAGCATTCCAACTTAGATAGATCCATAAAACGAATCCACCTCTTTGGATTCACATCACTTTGTATTCAGAGCCATGCTCACGAGATTTGGAATAAAGATGGAGGTTTTATTATACGAGGTGTTTAATCAAAGGCAACCCATGTTTATTTGCATTCGATTACGGAAGCCACATCAATGTTGTGAGCCAAAGATTGGCGGAGAAACTAAAGTTACCAACAAGCTTTCATCCGAATAAACCATGGATCAATTTCAATACAAGGCAATGTGTGAAAGAAGTATTATGTAATATTGCTCCAATGCACTCTTTCCATCTTCTTTTGGGATGGGCATGGCTTCGTTTTAAAATACTCAATCATGATGAACGTTCCCTTTATTTGAGGCATGAGGGACATAAATTCAAGTTGAAATTTATGACACCAAAACAGGTCAGTAAGGATCAACATAGGCTGAAGGAAAAAATAGAAAAAGATAGAATAGAAAGAGAAGAAATAGAAACTACAGAAGGAAGGGAAAATGAAGAAAAAGAAAAGGAAGTAAAGAAAAAGATGATGTAAAATTTATTTGTCAATGTTTTCTCTTCTATAGTTTGTGAAGTAATTTTACAGAAACAAAAGGATAAGCAAGTGAATGAAACACACCAGCTTCCATGTTTGAAGAGGAAGCTTGTTCACAATACTTTTATTATGCATTTGGTTCGCTAATGAGAAGCAAATTTATCAAAGACAACACATGGAATTATTTATTGTTAAAAATCGAGGTGGGGTAGTGTTGGCAAGAGAGTTGTTCCATGGATTGCAACCACTGGAAAGAAACAAATATAAATATATTCAAGTTCAATTTGATACTTGAGGAAAATAATTAGTTTCAAGTTGTTGAAAACTAAAGTCCTTCAGTAGATCATAACAAACTTATATTAAAACTTGTAGAAAAATAAACGCTTAAGATTAAAGATGAATCTTCTCGAAGAAGGAGGGTATCATATGAATCGCATCATAGCTCAAATGGAGAAGGACTAATGCACCAGTTTGCTGCAGTTATTTTATTTTTATTTATTAAAGTTATTAGTTTGTTTAAATATGGTCCAATTCATTGTGAAATTGGCTTACCCAATTACGTTTTGGTTTAATCAATTAATGGACTCTGGTTTAGTTTTATTTGAAGTTGTAATGATAACCCAATTAAACTTAGTCATCAGACTTTGGGAGACCAAGAGGATGCTTGGCTGAAGTGTTTTTGCTGACTTTTGGGTTCCCATAATTTCAGTTAAATCAACCATTAAGTAGTACAATCATTAATAGCTTTAAGTGGGATGTAATTTAAACATATGTGTCTTTTCTAGTTCCAGTGGGGAAAACTTCTATATGAGTTGAACCATTTTAATCAATGAAACAGGTTGAGTTTCATTCAGAAAATATTAGAGTTTTATCTCTTCTTTCTATGTGAAAGTGATTCTCCAAAGTTCTTAAGTGATTCAAGAACCCCTGAGTTTTATCAAAGGTCTTTTTTCCCTTTGTGTGTTTAAATTCTTAGGCTTGTCTTCCATTCTTTGAAGTGTGACGTCAATCAATTTCAACTACATCTTCTTATGTATTTCCATTTTCTCGTTTTTAATAATTTCTCACAAATCTTGCTTATTAGCATTCCAACGTATATAGATCCATAAAACGAATCCACCCCTCTGGATTCACATCACTTTGTCTTCAGAGCTAAGCTCGAGAGATTTGGAATAGCAATGGAAGTTTATTATACGAGGTATTTAATCGAAGGCAACCCATGTTTATTTGCATTCGATTACGGAAGCGACAACAAGGTTGTGAGCCAAAGATTGGTGGAGAAACTAAAGTTACCAACAAGCTTTCATCCGAATCAAGCATGGATCAATTTCAATACAGTGCAATGTGTGAAAAAAGTATTATGTAATATTGCTCCAATGGACTTTTTCCGTCTTCTTTTGGGATGGGCATGGCTTCGTTTTAAAATACTCAATCTTAATGAATGTTCCCTTTATTTGAGGCATGAAGGACATAAATTGATGTTGAAATTTATGACACCAAGACAAGTCAGTAAGGATCAACATAGGCTGAAGGAAAAAATAGAAAAAGATAGAATAGAAAGAGAAGAAATAGAAACTACAGAAGGAAGGGAAAATGAAGAAAAAGAAAAGGAAGTAGAGAAAAAAATGATGTAAAATTTATTTGTCAATGTTTTCTCTTCTATAGTTTGTGAAGTAATTTTACAGGAACAAAATGATAAGCAAGTGAATGAAACACACCAGCTTCCATGTTTGAAGAGGAAGCTTGTTCACAATACTTTATTATGCATTTGGTTTGTTGATGAGAAGCAAATTTGTCAAACACAACGCATGGAATTATTTATTGTTAAAAATCGAGGTGGGGTAGTGTTGGCAAGAGAGTTGTTCCATGGATTGCAACCACTGGAAAGAAAAAAATATAAATATATTCAAGTTCAATTTGATACTTGAGGAAAATAATTACCACTGGAAAGAAACAAATATAAATATATTCAAGTTCAATTTGATACTTGAGGAAAATAATTAGTTTCAAGTTGCTGAAAAATAAAGTCTTGCACAAGATCATAACAAACTTATACTAAAACAAGTAGAAAAATAAAGCGTTAAGATTCAGGACAAATCTTCTTGAAGAAGGAGGGTATGATATGGATCGCATCACAGCTCAAATGGAGAAGGAATAATGCCCTAGTTTGCTGCAATTATTTTTATTTTTAGCTTCTAAAGGTATTAGTTTGTTTAAAGATGGTTCAATTCATTGTAAAATTGGCTTACCAAATTATGTTTTGGTTCAATCAATTAATGGGCGGTGGTTCAGTTTTATTTCAAGTTGTAATGATAACCCAATTGCAACTTAGTCATCCCCCTTTGGAAGACCAAGAGGATGCTTGGCTGACTTGTTTTTGGTGACTTTTGGGTTCCCATAATTTCAGTTACAGTTAGCCATTAAGTAGTTGGATCATTAATAGTTTTAAGTGGGATGTAATTTCAACATATGTGTCTTTTGTAGTTCCAGTGGTTAAAGCTTCTTTATAAGCTGAACCATTTTAATCAATGAAAAAGGTTGGGTTTCATTCAGAAAATATTGGTTTTATCTCATCTATCTTAGTGAGAGTGATTCTCCTAAGTTCTTGAGTGATTCAAGAATCCTTGAGTTTTATCAAAGGTCATTTTTCCCTATGTGTGTTTAAATTCTTATGCTTGTCTTCCATTCTTGGAAGTGTGACGTCAATCAATTTCAACTACATCTTCTTATCTATTTCCATTTTCTCGTTTTAAATAATTTCTCATATATCTTTCTTATTAGCATTCCAACCTAGATAGATCCATAAAACGAATTCACCCCTCTGGATTCAGATCACTTTGTATTCAGAGCCAAGCTCACGAGATTTGGTATAGCAATGGAAGTTATTTATAGAAGGTGTTTAATCGACGACAACCCATGTTTATTTGCATTCAATTACGGAAGCGACAACAATGTTGTGAGCCAAAGATTGGTGGAGAAACTAAAGTTACCAACAAGCTTTCATCCGAATTAAGCATGGATCAATTTCAATACAGGGTAATGTGTGAAAGAAGTGTTATGTAATATTGCTATCATGGAATCTCTCCATCTTCTTTTGGGATGGGCATGGCTTCATTTTAAAATACTCAATCTTGGTGAACATTCCCTTTGTTTGAGGCATGAGGGACATAAAAGGAACTTGAAATTTATGACACCAAGACAAGTTAGTAACGATCAACATAGGCTGAAGGAGAAAATTGAAACAGAAAGAATAGAAAAAGAAGAAATAGAAACTGCAGAGGGAAGGGAAAATGAAGAAAAAGAAAAGGAAGTGGAGAAAATGATGATGGAAAATTTATTTATCAATGTTTTCTCTTCTACAGTTTGTGATGTCATTTTACAGGAACAAAAGGATAAGCAAGTGAATGAAACACACCTGCTTCCATGTTTGAAGAGGAAGCTTGTTCACAATACTTTATTATGCATTTGGTCCAGTGATGAGAAACAAATTCGTCAAACACAACGCATGGAATTATTTATTGTTACATATCAAGATGGGGTAGTGTTGGCAAGATAGGTGCTCCACCGAATGAAACCACTGGAAATGAACAAATATGAATATATTCTAGTTGAATTTGATCCTAGAGGAAGAGAATTAGTTTCAAGTTGTGGAAAAATAAAGTCCTTCACAATATCATAATAAACTTAAATTATAAGTAGTTGAAAAATAAAGCGTTAAGATTCGGGACGAATCTTCTCAAAGAATGAGGGTATGATATGAATCGCATCATAACTCAAATGGAGAAGGACTAATGCACAACTTTGCTGCAATTATTTTTATTTTTATTTTTTAAAGGTATTAGTTTGTTTAAATATGGTTCAATTCATTGTAAAATTGTCTTACCAAATTATGTTTTGGTTTAAACAATAAATTGGCTCTAGGTTAGTTTTATTTCAAGTTGTAATGATGACCCAATTGCAACTTAGTCATCAGCCTTTGGGAGACCAAGAGAATGCTTGGCTGACTTGTTTTTGGTGACTTTTGGGTTCCTATAATTTCAGTTACAATTAGCCATTAAGTAGTTGGATCATTAATAGTTTAAAGTGGGATGTAATTTCAACATATCTATCTTTTGTAATTCCAGTGGTTAAAGCTTCTTTATAGGCTGAACCATTTCAATCAATGAAACCGGTTGGGTTTCATTCAGAAAATATTAGTATTATCTCATCTATCTTAGTGAGAGTGATTCTCCTAAGTGAATGAAACACACCAGCTTCCATGTTTAAAGAGGAAGCTTGTTCACAATGCTTTATTATGCATTTGGTCCACTGATGAGAATCAAATCTGTCAAACACAACGCATGGAATTATTTATTGTTTCATATCAAGGTGAGGTAGTGTTGGCAAGAGAGGTGCTCCACGGATTGCAACCACTGGAAATGAACAAATATGAATATAATCAAGTTGAATTTGATCCTAGAGGAAGAGAATTAGTTTCAAGTTGTCGAAAAATAAAGTCCTTCACAGGATAATAATAAACTTAAATTATAACTAGTTGAAAAATAAAGCGTTAAGATTCGGGACGAATCTTCTCAAAGAAGGAGGGTATGATATGAATCGCATTGATAAGTTCAAATTTTTGCCATCATTTAATATTTGATATTTGGGGATTTAATTGAATTTTCTGTGCTTAAAGATTGTTTTAATAAGGATTTGTGATTATTGGATTTATTGAGTAAGTTTGGTAAAAGTGGCCAAAAAAATGATTTTAGTTGCATAAAATATTATTTGATATTCTAAACGTTTGTTAATGCAGCTGGAATTTATTTTTGGTCATTAATAATGTGGATTTGAAATATTCAAAGTTACAAAATAAGTCCAAAATCAGGAAATTCTGGAACAGAATAAATCAGGAGCTAAATGCACCCCCAGATTTTATTTGCACACTTATTCTAAAGTGGACCACCAAAAACCTGTTCTGCACCCCCAGTTTTCACTAAGTTGCACCCCTCCTACCACTTAAACTCCACTCAACTAGATCATGCCATGTGGCAATCACCACCTATTAAAATTAGCCAACCAGAGCAAGCCACGTGGCAACAATCCTTGCACTAACAAGCTGTCCAATGGAAGGTTTCCACGTCATCATCTTCATCTCCCAAAACAGAAACCCTAATTTTCCTCAAACCCTAACTGCCACCATCAACCTCCACGGCAGCCGCCGCCGTTTCCGACCACTGTCTGGATTCCAGTCACCACCTAAACCAGGCACGAACCACCGCGCCTGCACCTGCTCCATTCCCGCAACCTTCACTCCAATCTCGCCGGAGTCGGGAGCAGTGCCGTCACGCACAGCACCACGTCCATGGCAGCAACACCTCGCATCATCCATTACAGCAGCTGCACCGCACCACCATTGCAGCCAGATTTGCACCGTGCCTATCGCGCAACACCAACAGATCCACCACGCCAACGAACGAAACTATAGCAGCCATTGCAGCTTGCGCCTGTCACCATCTTCGCCCCTGCAGAAAAACACGAAGCACTTGCAGCAGCGGAGAATGCAGCAGTTGTCACGATAACACCATTGTAGCCACCACAGATTTTCTCCATCTTCTCTGCAGCGAACCATGGGCGGCCATTGCAGAAGCAGCATGCCACCACAGCTTCCTCCTTCATCCCTGCACCAGCTTCACGGCCACCGCGAGTTCTTCTTCCTCGCGCACAACCATGGCAGCAGCTTCCAAACCAACAACGCCACCGCAACGCACCACCGTGGACGAGTTTGCGCCGGGAGCAGAGGAGCAGCTGTCATTGCCATCTCCATGTCCGTTCCATCTGCAGAAACCCTAATTCTAGAGAGAAAAAATGCATTGCCTCGTGTCAGGCTGCTATTGGACAGTCAAACTGGTCAACTGGTCAACACTGGTCAACTCGTCAAAGTCAGCAGTCAACTCTGGTTAAAACTTCAAAAATGGTTAAATAAGAGGGGCAGAATTGGAAATTGGACAGGAATTAAGTTGCTAATTAATTAAATAAAAATAAAAGATGTTAGTAACTGACAGATAAAGCCCAAAGTCCAATGGAAGCCTATATAAAGAGACTCAAGGGAGCAGAAACAACTGACAACTTAGACACTTAGAACTCTCTGGTTTTGGCAGACACCGTCATCCATCACATCTCTCATTCTTTTCTTTTCTTTTCTTTCCTTCATATCATCATGTATTCCATCAAAGCAATGGAGGGCTAAGCTTTTAGGGTTGATTCCACTGTAATTTCTTAACTGGATTCTGAGGTTACATGAATTTATGTGTTTGTTACTTTGATTATTGTTGTGCTTTTTGTTTATCTATGTCCTTTGCTTCTTAATCGAATAGAAAATAATTATTTTAAATCTATATGCATGCTAATCATGAGTCAAAAGGTTTTTAAATTAAATTGAGACTTTACTTTGATTTTATTTAGAAACTTTCATTTGATTAAATAAGTTTTTGCCAATAATTGAGACTTTACTTTCATTAGAGGTAATTACTTTAACTAAAATTAGTCAAGACTTTACTTTGATTAATTAAGTTTTCTATTTGGTGAAGAAACAAAGGAATAGACATGATTAGGCATAGTAAAATTAATTGAGACTGTACTTTGATTGAATTTACTATGGACAATCTAACAATTCTCACTTTTAATTGAGACTTTACTTTGATTAAAAGTGAGAATACCAACAAATGAATTGAGTCTTTACATTGATTGATTTGTAAATCAACAACAATAATTAATTTAACAATAATCTCTAGATAACCAATGAAGAAGCTTATTTAGAAAAAGCAGTGGAATTGACCTATTTACTATTATTGTGTTTACAATCTTCCGTGTCATTTTCTTTGCATATCAAAACCCCCTATTTTTATGATTGCTAGTTTTTGCATTTTTTAAGAATCAAATATTTGAGATCAATTTTGTATTCGTTGTGAGACGACTCAGGGTTATCTTAACCCTAACTATTTTGTTCACTACTAACTTGGCAATACTGAAGTTGCTAAAGTTAAGTAGTGGTAATTTGATCACCTAACGACAACGATATCAAATTTGGCGTCGTTGCTGGGGAATACGGTTAGTATTTCTTTTATTTTGATTCTGTTTTGATTTATTTATTTTATTTTATTTAGTTATTTATTTATATTTATTTATTTATTTATTTTACGCATGTACGTTTAATAGAGTTTTTTATTTTGTAGTCTTTAGTTTTCTTTTAATATATTCCAAGCAAAGTTCTATTTTTGTTTTGATTAAGAATTTCTTTTAAGAAATTTTTTGAGACTAGTTTGGAAAACTCTGTCTAGGAAAGACTTGG
>Ga0214542_1012257_pt1 | contig 11191 bp, 10 predicted proteins | sample CNSS1metaG_FD_160096 | JGI IMG/M metagenome (GOLD analysis project Ga0214542, IMG submission 160096) | Root nodule microbial communities from cowpea collected in UCLA plant growth center, Los Angeles, California, USA - CNSS1 | ecosystem: Host-associated > Plants > Roots > Nodule | place: USA...
TCTATTTCAGTGGCATTGCTGTAACTGCTAAACAGTTACCTTCTGTGTAAAGGCTTATTTAAAGCCAACGTTGCAATCAATAAAATATCTCTCATAAAAGTGAATATTGCAGACCTTATATAACAGTAAGGATCATCATATCGAATGTCCTTCATGCCTCTTCTTTCCGATTTGATGAGTGAGGTATCATACAAACCTTCGTATGTAATCTCCACATAATCCCACTCATCTTCTGAAGGCATTTTCATCAGTTCATAACGGAACGGTAACATCCTAAAACATATATTTATTTTATATTTTAATTTAATTAATTTTACCACAGCTAATTGAAAATACATCTATCGAAAATACTTAAATAATTAAATTTCAAAGCAGTTTTAATTAATTTTTGTATGAATTACAAAGATTGAAGTTATTTAAATTAATTTTGTATATTGTAATAACCATCATATTGAAATGCACCTGACATAGATATTACTAGATATTTATTTAATAAATTATAAATATTTTATAATTTAGATTTATGATGTTTATAAGTTATTATTTGAATATTATACAAAATAAAAAAAGATTGGTTAAGAAATGAAAATGACATCATTTTGTAGGGTAGCATCGGTATACAATAGATCAATTAAAGTTGCAAAAGGCCGAGAGACGTGTTGCCTCATATGCTTCACGGATTGGGAACCAAGGCCCAAATTCTAGAAAGAAAAAAAAAACTTTTTTTTGTATACCTCATAACTTTTAACTGGTTTTCATGAGTTTTAAAATGATTATTTTATCATTTACAAAGGTGAATTATCTCCCGTTATATTTTTGTACTTTTATGGTTTAACGACAAAAGTTGTTTATATATTTTTCTCTCTTGATTTTCTATTCCTATATGGTATCAGGAGTTACATACGATCCATTAAGACTCTGGAAATAAAATCTATTCCAATCTTTTTATCTTACATTGAGTGTTGCGAAATTGCGAGTTAGCCAAGAATGATTCTTCATATTGTAGTGTGGTTTCTTGAGCGAAACAAGAAGATAGAAGAACCTCCAAGTTTGATAAAAAAGAAATGGTTGGAATGGGTGGAATGATGAAGGGGTGTTGATAGTTTTTTAGGGCAAGATGTTTGATGATGAGAAGATTAAGATACTAGCCATCTTTGGATTTCAAGATGCTGCAGAAGTGGTTGCCGATGAGCTGTCAGAACTGGGGTCCAAGATCACCGATGAAGAAAAGAAAAATTACAAGGTTCAGCAAAAGCCAGCAAGGAACAGTTCCTTATTTGTCAATGTGTGAGTCCTAAGATCTTCAACAAAATCTCAAAAGCAGCCATCGCCAAAGAAGAATGGGGAATTTTGGTCAAGACCTATGATGATGGTAATAAAATCAAGAAGGTAAGACTCCAAATTCTACTACGATAGTTTGAATTTCTGACTATGGAAGATAGTGAAACCACATCAGATTATTTTGATAAAATTCAAGAACGTGTTCATGCTATGGGATCTTGTTGAGATAACATCTCATATCAGCATCTCAGATCAGCAGGTCGTGGACAAGATTATGAGAACTTTACCTCCAAGGTTTGATCATGTAGTTGTTGCAATTGAAGAAACAAAAGATCTATAGACCATGGAGATCGAAGAGTTGCAACATTTGATTGAAGCGCATGATTACAGGATAAATGAAAGAAGACACATCCAAGGACAAGATCTCCAAGCAATGTCTGGTTATAAAGGGAAGAATAAAGGGGGAAAGGAAAGGCATAAACAAAAACTTGATCACAATTCTAATGGTTCTGGTGACTCTACAAAGGCTAAAGATTAGAAGGTGAATGCTTCTTCCAGTGGAAGGAAGGAGTGGAAGTTTGATAAAAAGGTTATGTGTTATAATTGCAAAAAATTTGGTCATTTTGCTCGACATTTCTAGGATGGATAGGGAGTAAAGAATTTTTTTTTCAAAGACACTCAAAGAGTTACCTTTCATAGTCATCATTAACCCTTTCTGCAGTAGTTGACCCACGCTTAAGAGATTTGTGTTCAAACCTGGTACATACAACACATATTCCAAATGACATCTCTGCCATCATAATCTTTTAACACCATATGTCCATTGCCCTTAGCAATCAAGTTGTTATCATCTGCAAAGTGATTCCTTCCATGAGTTGCCTCATTTATACGAGCAAAGAATAAACCAAAAAACGAAGCACATCTAGCACAAGATGATAATTCTGATTTGGAAGCGATAATGCTGATGGCTCAAACCGGCACTGATGTCGTGGATGAATCATCTTGTTATTTGGACTCACGATGTTCAACACATATGACTAGTAGAAAAGACTAGTTTGTTCGTATAAATGAGGCAGCTCATGGAAGGATTCACTTAGCGGATGATAACAATTTGATTGCTAAGGGCAATGGACATATGGTTTAAAAGATTATGAGGGCAGAGATGTCATTATCGAAGATGTGTTGTATGTACCAGGTTTGAACACAAATCACAAATCTCTTAAGCTTGGGTCAACTATTGCAGAAAGGGTTAATGATGACTATGAAAGGTAACTCTTTGATTGTCTTTGATACGAACAAAAAGTTAGTTATACATGCTAACTTGTCTCAAAACAGGACATTTCGGGTCAGAATGAGCATTTTGAAATATCAGTGTTTTGCCAGTGCAGTGAATAGAAATGAATGGTTTGCATCTTAGATCTAGAAATTTGAACTTCAGAGATTTACATCAGCTCAACCAATGAAATATGGTGTTTTGATTGCCTATTGTACTGCTTCCAGATGAATTGTGTAAGGAGTATATTCAATGCAAACAGACAAAGGGAAAATTTTGTAATTTTTTACCCTAAAAGGCAACTGAAAAGTTGAAAGTCATCCATTCAAATATTTATGGGCTAATATAGGTTGAAACCCCTGGTGGAAATAGATATTTCATCACATTCATTGATGATGTGACTAGGAAAATGAGGACTTATATGCTAAAAAGAAAGTGTGACTCCTTGGATGTGCTTAAAAGGTTTAAATGGCTTGCTAAGAAACAAAGTGGACACAATGTTCAAGTGTTGAGAACTAATGGAGAAGGAGAATACACATCAGTATAGATTTCCAAAGTCTCTGTGCAGATAAAGGGATATTAATAAATGAGGTAACACCCTTATACATGCCATAACATAATGGTACTGCTGAAAGGAGAAACAAAACTCTCCTAAACATGGTACTCTGCATGTTAAAGAGTAAAAGTCTTCCAAATTTCTTGTGGGGAGAAGTTGTTGAGACAACAACACATGTTGTTAATAGGCGTCCAACAAAGAGGCTTCAAGAGATAACCTGAGCAAGCTTGAATCGAGACCAAACCAGATGTCACACACATGAGAATAGTTGGCTCTCTTTGTTTCCAGCATGTTCCAGATCAGATGAGGAAGTAGCTGGATGATATAGAGATTCCATTAATCCTCATTGGATATCACTCAATAAGTGGTTATAAGTTGTTTGATCCTGTAAACTGCAAAGTCTTAAACAACATAGATGTTGTAGTTGATCAGACACCCTGTTGGAACTGGAAAAAGTCTAAAGTGTTCTCACAGCCCAGCATTGTGCTGGAAGTGGAGCCTATAGTGGAAAATATAGACTAAGAAAGTGTGACAAGTAATTTTACAAATCAGACTCTTAGGAGATTGAGCAAAGCTTCCCAATTACCTTCTCATTCGTGTGATTCTGAGATGTTTGGTGATTCTACAGTCACTTCTAAGGGAAAATTAGTGCATTTTACAATTAAAACTTGAATTATAACTTCAGGTAACGATATTCTCCTGGGCTTCCCTGATCCTTCTGGTGATTCTTGCTGGTCAATTTGTCTACCCATCTCCTCAATCAGGTCGTGTATTTAAACTGTACTCCACCAACCAATTTATGAGAGATTTGTCAACCAACACACTAATATGATGTTTCATACAATCATCATAAATAGCTCCAAGAATATCTTCTACCTCTCTTAATGCATATCCTTTGAAGCAACAAGCTATGTCAAGAAAAACTAAATCTTATTTCAGTTAAACTAAACTTCAGACACATTATCATGAACATGTATCAATTAAGTCAGTTGTATACAAAAGCAAATTATCATTAACATGTATCAATTAAATGTATGATTCACATTATTTCGGTATATCTAATAGTCTAGCTCTGAAATTGAGACCAAACGAACAATACCTCAATATTGACCTTAACGAAGCTATTTAATTGGACTTGAGGTTGGAATGGTACCTTTTCTCACTCTTCTCTTGTTACCGTGAAAGAAAAATGTATGTAATTTGTCATTCATGATGAATAAAATGTTTGGAGAAAGAAATCCGATTCTTTGACCACAATGCAAAGGAAAATTGATGGGTGATACTAACTCCCCAGGCTTGTAAATACAACAAAAAGGAAGAAGCAAGAAAACAATATAAAAGAACCTATCAAAAACTTGAATGTCAACATTAAACCTATGCTCGTTTAGGAGTAGTTTTGTGATTGGAAAGTGTTGAGATGACTGTCTTCTTTATTGTTGGTACAAGGATCATCATATCGAATGTCCTCCACGTTCATGCTTTCCTCTTTCACTACATGAATTCCTGTTGCTTTAATGACGGAGGTATCAAACAACCCTTCATAGGTGATCTCCACTTGCTTCCATTCTGTAGACACTCCCATAAGATCATCTTCGAAATTCAACTCTCGTATGTCGAAGAGATGTGTATAGTCCAATTCCAAAATCTTAACTCCTTTATTCATATGAAAAAGATATTTTCTAATCTTTCCATTGATGGACACCATTGGTATAGCCAAGTCTAAAGGGCCCAGCACAGGTGCAATTAGAAGACAAAGAACTTTGACAGGGAATTTATTTCGAAACCAGAAAGAGATTGAAGGTCCCTTGCTTTCTTTATCCAACCACTCTGGAACACTTCCTCCTGGAAAGATAAACACTGTTCCTCCAGCCTCGTGAAGTTTCTGCTAGTCACAGTTCATCTATTCAACAATTCATCAAATGAAGCTATCTGTTATCAATCAGTTCAAGTCTTTTTATGTTTTTCATATTTCCTAATATTTCAGGAAAATTTTCAAGACTGGAACAATATGAAAGTTCTAGTCTTTCAAGAGAAGTCAAGTGAAGAGATGGAAAACTCGTAAGCTTTGAGCAACCTTCTGCACTTAATATTTTAAGTTTAGTCATAAAACCAACTGAGTCGTGAACTGCAGTTAAACTCTCACACCATTCAAAGGAAACAGATACATCTGGTATTCGTGTTAGAAGTTTGCAGTCGTCAAAATTCAAGCTTGTCAGATTCTCGAACTTCTGCAAAGAAAACAACAAGGGAAAAGAAATGACAACCCAATGGATATATTTAAAGTACATTTATCACTTTACAAGATGAGGAAAATATACGCTTTAAACTTACCTTCGATGAAGCATGAATCCCAAATGACTCAAAGCAACTGTCAGGTAACTTACATATGACAAGTTTGTTGGGATGAAAATTAGATGGTAAACAATTTGAAGGATATCGATGCCATTCCAGTACTTTCAAACTTTGTGGAAAGTAATTGGGACATTTGAAAGATTTAACATTTCTATTGATAAGTATTTTAAGGTTGTCCATCTCCATGAAGGTGTTTTCATCAAATTCTACTGTTTCTTCGTTCTCAGAGATGGAGAAATCCAGACACATGATTTCAATTTTACTTGTTCCCTGATATTGCAAAAAGGCACGAATCAACCACAACATAAGTGTAAGACCTCAATTAAGCGAAGTTTAAAAGCTAATATAAACAGAAAAATTTAGAAACTGTCCAGAAAAAATAACTATGATGTGAACTATGATAGACAAAGACTGCATCAAGATAAGAAGGCAAATTAATGATTGGTGAAGCTCACTTACCATGTTGTATTTTAAAACTTGGATTATATCTTTAGGTAACCATAATCTCCTGCGCTTCCCTGGTTCATTCGGTGATTCTTTCTGATCAATTTTTCTACCCATGTCCTCAATCAGATCGTGCATTTCAACTGTACTAAGTAGACTAACCTTTATGAGAGATTTTTCAGCCAACACACCAGTATGATGTTTCATGCAGTCATCATAGAGAGCTCCAAGAATATCTTCTACCTCTCTGAATGCATATCCTTTGAAGCAACAAGCAATGTCAAGAAAAACAACCTTCTCTTCTTCCTCCAAAGCTTCATAGCTTACTTTAAGTATCTCAATGATTTCTTTCTTAGGAATTCTCTTATACTGTCTGGTAGCAGATTCCCATTCTTTTACACTTTTTCCAAAGAGGTTGGAGCCTATTACTTCTAGTGCCAGTGGAAGGCCAGAAGCATAAGTTACCACACGATTCAAGACTAACACATAATCTGGATCAGCCTTTTCCTTTTTGAAAGCTTTCAATGTAAGCAGTCGTAGAGCATCCTTCTCATTCAATTCCCTCACCTCATATGTTCTTGTAACTTGATGAGTTGCTAACAATTGTTTATCCCGAGTTGTGATGATTATTCTGCTTCCAGGGCCGAACCAATCACATCCTCCAGCAAGTGCTCGTAATTGCTCGATATTGTCAACATCATCTAGAATCAATAGAATCTTTTTCCTCTTGAGCCTACACTTTATCATTGAAATTCCTTGTTGCTTACTTGTTAAGTTAATCTCCTCCTTTCCTAATACTTGTGAGATAAGGATGCTTTGGAGGTGTTCTAAACCATGTTTGTTTGATTTTTCTCTAACATCTTCAAGAAAACACAAACTATCAAAATTCTCAGCAATTAAACTATTATAAACAGCTCGAGCAAGTGTTGATTTTCCTACACCACCCATTCCGTGGATGCCTATCATGTGGACACCATCATAACATCCAACCTCTAACACCTTCCTAACTTCAAGCACTTGTGAATCTAGTCCAACCGGGTAATCTGCAACATGTAAACAACTACCGCGATTAATTTCGCTAGAGACCCTTTCAACGATGCTCCCAATAAACTTGTATTCATATTCAATGCTGTTTCAAACAGAAGATTTTAACAAATTAGTATCAAGGACAACAAATGTTTGTTTTATCTTGAAGTGAAATTTAAGGCAACAAAATTATGAAGTGAAAGATTGGTAAGGTGGTGTACTCATCTTTGAAATGATAACAAGACAAGTCAGCTACTTGACGCAAAGCCATCTTCCATTTCTGCATGTAACGTCTTAAAATTTATGCCACAATATTTTCGGTATAAAAAAAAGGTTAAATAGTTATAATAATTTTTTTTTTCAGTCATAAATAAATAAATATATATATATATATATATATAATTGTACGTATATATGTACGTAATATTTAAACGTATATATATATATATATATATATTATTTTATATCATAATATTATAAATGTTATAAATAAGAATATATGTACGTTATATATGTATGTAGTATATTTGACTATGAGTACATAATCTTATATTCAAACGTGTATATATATATAAGATAAATATTATAATAGAATTACGTTTACAAACATAATACAAGTTTATCCTGGAATGAATGGTGCAAGTACATTGTTTAGAAAGAGATAAAGTTTCAGTTAATGATATTCCATTCTTGTACTGCAAATCTCTGCAAAGATTAGGTGAATTTAATGGTCAAGCCTCTATATATATGGAGCTGGTTCACTAAAAGTCATATGAAGCAAAGGAAGGAAAAAAAAAAGAGAGAGATCCGAGAGTTAGAGAGAGGCAAATAGAAAAAAAAAACAAAGTAATGAGACTCTAAGGAGAAAGAAGAGTTGAATCGTGCATTTATTCATACTTTTTTTTTTCAATTTCTAAGGTAAGGGAAGGACACATTTATCATTCTATCTTTTGACTTTTAATTTTTCTTATCTCCTCATAATTTATTTTATTTTTACCTTTAAGTGAGGTGCCCCTAACCTCATTCTAATTTATATTTAGTTCTCGTTCCTATTTATTTATTTATATTCATCTCCAGTTCCGCACTGGTCCTATTTATTCAATTTATATTTACTCTCATTTACTTATTTATATTTATCTCCAGTTATGTACTGGTCCTTTTTATTTATTTATATTTATTATTCATTGATCCTATCTATTTAATTATTTATATAATTATATGGTTTAATATTAAAATGAAACTTATGATAAATAAAGATTTGATTATTGTAATTGGAGGTATGACCTTGGGGATTTAAACGAGTTAGTATTACACAAGATGAGATGTTCTTGAGTTACTTTGTTGGCCATGAGCTCATTTATCCTGACTAGTCACTACAAAATTAATCAATATCTTTATAAAGTATGATTAAATTTAGTTTCATGGATTTGGGAGAATTTTCATTTCATTTTATTTTATTATGAGATGTTGTATTTTTTTTATGTGATATTTGTTTCACTTCCCCATTTTTGGTTGTGTGTGAAAAACAAAATTTTATAACCTTATCATAGTTGGTTGCTCCCAACATGCTTGATCCCTTCTTCGCTGATATTGTGGCTATTTTTCCAGGAAATGCATAGCAGACCAACGCAGTAAATAATTCTGTAACATTTCAGGGAACGAGAAACTCTACCATTACTTTCCTCTCTGCTCCAAACGCACCGATTGTCATCGAAGGACAAATCGGAGTTACCTTTTATTTACCCCCAACAGTCCAAGTGAATCCTATCCATAACATTTTCCCTCCACTGTTGGTCTCTTGGCAAGCGTACCAAAAGTCAACTATAGTATAATGATTTGAAGTAAGAGTGTCGAACCCACGAGGAACGGATTCAGTTAAAATAATTAATTATCTCGATCAGCATATATATACAGAAATTTTAATTTGATAGATCATTGATGTTTAAACTAATTTGCATAAACAAATACAGTAAAAGCAGAAAATTAGATAAAAATTCAGTAAAAGAAACTGGGATTGAATTTCATCTATCTCCCTTGTCTGTAATCTGGATGAATATAATACATAACTTCTGAAAATACCAATATTGATGCACACTCAAAAATCATTTATATCGATCCCTCGCGTATAAAATTCATAAGATTAGTTCCCTGAATATTGATTGCTCACATATTCAACAAACTATCCAGCATTAGGATCAAGTGTTAAAAGCAATTGATATATTGAGATCTATTCCTAGCATCACAGTATATCAAGTATCATTGTTCAAATCAGATTTTCAAAAATACTTTCCAGTCAGATCTAAAAATCAAAATCAAAACATCTATTTATCAGATAGAAGTAAGCATTAAGAGCAGAACAATAATACCAATATTGAGTAAAACAGAAATGCTATATATAAATATCACCAGATTACATCCAAGGTCGAGTAGATTACATTCAATCCCAAAGGAGAAGATTAGCCACTCATGGTAGCTATCAAATCCTAAGAACTAAAGAAGAAGAAGAAATATGATCTGTGTTATGCTCCTGGTAGTAGCTCTACAGCACGGATGCACTCCTCTTCCAAAATCTCTAGCTCCTTTTCACTTCTGATTCACGGAGTATATATACTCCACGAAGGTCTCGCTCAAGCCACCTGAGTCTCGCTTGAGCGAGACAGCATTCTTCATGCTAAAGAAAGCCTCTCGCTTGGACGAGACGTGCTGAAGCCAAGATCTCGCTTAGGCGAGCAAGAGTACTTCGAGCTGAAGAAAGGATCTCGCTTAGGCGAGATTGGCATCATTTGATCTCGCTTGGGCGAGAATGGCGGCAAGGGAGGGTCTCCACTGCATGAGCGCTCGCTTAAGCGAGGTCCTGCGTCGCTTAGGCGAGAATGGCGGCAGTGGCTTTAGCTTAGGCGAGCATGCTTTGGTTTTGAGCGACCCTGCAGAGTTTCTTTCCTGTTTCTTCATTTTTCCTTTCACTCTTCTTCTGTTCTTTCCTCCTTCAATCATAATTTACCTGAAAATTACACAAAATAGGGATTAAGTGATTTCTTTTCAACAAAAACTTGGAAGTTCATTCTTTTCTAGATTTAGGGAGAATCAATCATGATATAAACAAAAATTAAGAACATAAGTGCCCTCATAGTAAAACATTTAGATCAGATAAGCAATCACACATCAGTGCACCATTCAACAATAGTACCAAAACTTACCCCCAGTCTCGCTAAGGCTAACCAGTTTCGCTCAGGCGAGGGAGGTCCTCTCGCTCAGGCGAGGACTCGAGCAGGGGAGCAGCGGACTCTGCGAGGTCTTGCTCAGGCGAGTCCCTTCTCGCCTAGGCGAGACCACTCCTCGCTCAAAAAATAAAAACTCGTCGTCTAAGCGACAGTTCAAGCAGCAGATCCTGGGCGAGCCTCTACTAATCTCGCCTAGGCGAGGCAGGCTTGCTTGGGCAAGAAAACCAGTGCTCGCCACTGCTCTCTCGTGCAAAACACAGAAACCACATTTTTACCAATATCAAACAATCAAATCATGAGCACACCTCAAGAATGTAACTTAAACTCAGAAAACATGCGAAAAACATAAGTAAATCGTAAACCCTAGCTTCCCTTACCTGAAAACGAGCTAGCGAGAGGTTTTGACACGCACACAGAGAGCACCACAGTCCTAAGAGTAGGCCAAGGGGCTGAAAAAGAAGGGGAGCAGAATAGGAACGAGATTACTACAAAGTTCCTACTGTGATCATCAAAAGAAAAGGATGCCTAGAGAGTGAGAAGCATGAGCTCGAGATTAACTTACATGGAGCAGAGCTGAGCTCAGAGCTGTCTTGCCCAAGAGCTAGGATCAAACCCTAGCAGAGCTTCCAGTTGCGAAAAAGAGAAAGAGTTTGACGGCTGCGAAATCTGTAGAGTAAGAGGAATGGAAGGATGCATCCCCCAACCTTCCACCTGCCAAAACACCCCTAACCTTCCACCTGCCAAAAGAAACCAACAATTAACACACAACCCATAACAAAATCAAAACACACACAAATAAATTTTTCCTTATTCAACAAAAAATTGTTACATTGGCTTGAAACAAACCCTAGATGCCAACAAAAGCCATAAGCACCAGAAAGCTCACCGAAAACAACGTCTACACCACCACACTTAGAGATGTCAAAATGGGTTTCAACCCGTGAGCCAACCCGGCTCACCACGGGTTCGAGCCGGGTTGGGTTGAGAAAAATTCAACTTTTTCAAAAGTGGGTTGAATTCAACCCGGCTCACTTAACC
>Ga0214542_1012259_pt1 | contig 11188 bp, 2 predicted proteins | sample CNSS1metaG_FD_160096 | JGI IMG/M metagenome (GOLD analysis project Ga0214542, IMG submission 160096) | Root nodule microbial communities from cowpea collected in UCLA plant growth center, Los Angeles, California, USA - CNSS1 | ecosystem: Host-associated > Plants > Roots > Nodule | place: USA...
ATATTTTTTTTTTTTTTTTTTTTTTTTTTTTTTTTTTTTTTTTCTATTCTATTTTGCTGCAATTCTATCAGAAGAATTTGATAGGATTCTTGTTTTTTTATCTCTATGTTAAGCCACGATATTTTTAGGGATTTTGAAGGTTGGCTTTTGGAATATTTGAGGTTTGCTATTTTGTTAATGCTGAAGAGATTGGATGCTTCTATTACGTTTACCTTTTGCTTTAATTTGGTTGACTTCATGAACAGGATCTGTAACATTCATTCCACAGGTGCATGTTCACATCAAGCGGCATTTAATGAAGGAAATGCCAGAAACAGATGAGGCCGTTGCTCAATGGTGTAGAGATATATTCGTGGCCAAGGTGCTTGTTGGAAGAACCTTCTTACTTTTTTCTATTAATATTTTCTCCACTCTGGGTCCACATATTGGTAGCGTGCTATAATTGTTTGTACTCTGTAGAACTATGATTAATGGTTAATTTTGAAAAAAATGTACACAATGTCCTACTTGCACTGTTGATTTTCTCTATATATTATTGTTCCCTGTTAAAAAATATCACTGGTTTTATTTTCCTTTTTACCCATTGGAAAACTAGGATGCTCTATTAGACAAACATATGGCTGAGGATACTTTTAGTGACAAAGAGCTGCAGGATGCTGGTCGACCAATAAAGTCTCTTGTGGTAAGATACTTTCTCAAGACGTCTCATATTATTATTTGTCAGATATTCTTTTCTTCTGTCTCCCATTTGCCAGTGGATGTTTTCCATTATTTTTGGTCAATACTATAGATGTTTTCCTAAAGAACCATGAATTTCAATTTGGGAGCAGGTAGTGATATCTTGGGCCTGTCTGGTTGTTGCGGGGTTTCTAAAGTTCCTACAATGGTCTTCACTACTATCTTCATGGAAGGGTGTTGCATTCTCAGCTTTTGGTTTGACAGTTGTTACTGCACTTATGCAAATTTTGATTCAATTCTCACAGTCAGAGCGTTCAAACCCTACCAAGATCGCCCCTGCTCAATCAAAAAACAAGGGGGAATTAGAGGCTATGAATGAGAAGCAACAGTAGATTATTCTCTTGTTCCCCCGACCCAAGTTTTCCATACAGAGATAGGGACTTCATCTACGATCACGTTTTGACGAGCTTAAAGTAGCATTGTATGATGAGTTACTCACGTAATACTCATTATTTTGATTTCAAAATGTGACTACTCTATGTTTCTATTCTATACATGTAGTGTATGCTTAACTATCCATTGTTTTTTAATTTATCAGGATAACCTTTTGGCCTAGTAAAACTCCACAACCTCTTATTTTGATTTTGTCTATTTATGCACTTGCAACAACATTACCGTTCTGGAGGTTTATTTCTAGATAATCCATGTCGTATTTAGAGTTAATGCCATAACTTGGGTCCTTAACTTCAGAGTTAAGGCCAGAGATGAAAATGTGCTATCACCATTGTACTATGAATTATTTCTGTTGTACGAGTTCAGTAAATTGCACCTTAAGTATGTAGCGTCTCCAAAATAGAGAAAATACATACTATTAAATGAAAGTTTTAGAATGTTAAGAGGATATCGTTATCATTGGCCCACTCACATGGTTGAATAAAATGAGAAATGACAGTTAATCCTGACTGTACAATATTTTGCTTGCTTTATAAAATGGATAACCTTCTGGATTATGACACCAATAATAATTAGGATATGTTATTATCATCATATTGTTGCTATGTTTTGACGACTACATGGCTCAATTTTTGAAATGGATGAGGTAAGTGAAATCAATAATCTGGGATTATCTAGTAATCATGGGTACTTAACACACTAGAGTATGGTACTTGTAAATGGGAAACCAAAGAAGCATCCTTGTGATTCCACTACTAAACAAGAATTTGCACTTGCTGAGTGTGTTCTTTTGCTTCTTATTGTTTTGCGGCGTAAAGAGATGATTCAGAAAGTGTGCTTAAGACCCATAAAAAGATTGGACCATATATAGGCCCACTGAGCATCAACTTATTCCTTATCCAACTCATTCTTATCAATCTCCAAATCAGCACAGGAAAGTGAATACATTTAAGTTCAGCTTTATGTGCATGTTGTAGCTGCCAACATATTTAAAGGACACAACACAAAGTGACAATATCTCAATTATGATCTCAGAATGGTTAATAGTTTGTGGTCTCTGTCAAAAGCTCAAAGCAACTGATGAAAGTGACATCATTTTTGGACTTTCCGAAGGGTCATTGATGGCTGAAAATCGCTGTTATCTCCCCCCATTCACCACTTTTTCTCTTTTATTATCATATTCGCCCACAAAACAGAATATGGAAATCATGTTTCATTTGATTAAATTTGGATGGTAGTGAAAATGTTTTACTAATATACTGAAATAAAATCCGTTCAAACATAACTATGGTTGGAAAGAAACCTTCATTATTATTATAAAGATAATCTATTACTTTATTATGAACTTGACCATACATCTATTCATTGCTGTTGACCCGTTCATCCATGAATGGACAGAAAATATTAATGTTGGGTGGTGAAAAACTAAGAGGTTGATGTTGAGTATTGAAACAGGCCTGTGTATTCAGTTTCTTTAGTTGTATGATATGCATGTCTGATTTATCTTTCACCATCATGCACAGTGAATTCAATTAAACTTAGAAAGAGAAAATGATGTCACGAGTTTGTACGAACAGTGACTCTCAATCATCATGCTTGCAATATTTAACTGCCGTCTCTCTTCCAAGATTAGACTCTCCAGACTGTACATTAGTATTGAGTAGTTCTCTTAACTTTATTTATTCTTTCATTTCATATTTCCTATAGTTTATGTCAGACTAATCATTAATACCAGTTACAAGTCAGATGAATATGTTATACAACAACTAGGGAAGTGATCAAGTGATTATCATTGCAAGAAAAAGCCTGTTTTAAAGTTTAAACACACCATTATATATACAAATGAAATCATTAGACAACTACAATATTCTATTTACTACACTTTCCCTACTTTTTGGTTTCTAAAAAAGCCAACATCCATGTTATTTTACCATCTACAACTTTCTATTTGTATATTTAGAAACAATCGATCAGTATTAAAATTTTAAGGAATTTTTCTTAAATATCTTGGAAACAACTAATGGTAGTAGTCTGTCTGTTCAGATACTAGCATCCAGTCCTATTAGATGAGTGGAAAACTTCAGAAGAATAGGGAGAAATTGAGAACCTAATAACATAGACTGGTTTCCATTTTTTTACACTAAAATTTGGTGCATTGAATAGCAGAGTGCATGAGTATTTTAAAAGAACAAAAAGTGTGTGGTTTTGAGAGTAATGATAAAAAATTTGAAGCCCCAGGGTTTGTTAAATTTATTCCTTGGTGGTGAGTATAGGGATTGACAAGTGCAGGGTATAGATATTGGGAAGTTTTCAGAAGACATGGGCATGGATTCAGAGAATGATGTTTAGTTAATTACTGATTCTCATTTTACAATGCAAACTCACTCGAGCAGTCTTGGAAATATAAATAAAGGATGGGATCTTGATCTGGTCAACACATACTCTTTTTGTGCTAAAATTGTTTTATTGTGTCCCCTTTTAGCTGCACAAATTTTACCTCTATCTTTTTGTTAAATATTCAAAATAGTATTCAGATAATGTTTTTGCATACTTAATTTTTTCTGCAATGACAAACTTATGCTTATAGTGCTTCCCCCAGTAGCACATGATGTATTTGTTCAAAAAACTGCTGCATGTTTTCACATTTGGAAATGATTTGAAGTTAGTGTTAAGAATGGAAAAGGTTTTTGAATGATATTATTAATATAAGAGGAAGCATAGACACTGTTGTTGCTACAGAGTTTTCTGTGAAGATTGTACAATTATACTCTGGTTGTATATGAATGAATTAATTGTAGGTGATTAAGTACTCTTGTTTGGTAAGAATAAGTATATTAGGCGTACGTACAAAAGGATAGAGTATGCCATGGCTTATAAATGCTGAACTGTTGCTATTACTACAGCTGCCACGTTATTAATGACCAACTATTTTACCACACTTTGCCTCAGTCAAACTTTTTTTCTTATTCAGAACTGTTACTTATGCCCTAATTTATACAATAAATTATTCTCTCTTTGTTTTTTTTGTGTATCTTCTCAAGTTTACCTAAAATAAATAAATAAATGAAATAGTTTTTCATCATAACAAATGTTTTCCGTTTTATCTGTTTATTTTCTAATAAATACGTACATATATACATAAATTAAGTATTACGAAAAAAATAATTGTATAATTAATAGAATAATACTCAATATTTTTGGATAGACATTAAGGGACCGATGGTTTGTCATAGTGGAAGTCAATATTCTGATTTTAAGTTTATCAAGTGATATGGTTAGGATCAATCACTTTTTATTCGTAGTATTGCCTCTTTTGGAAACTGAAACTCCGTCACAATTTTATCTTTAAAAAATATCTCGAAGGGTAAAAGGAGAAAAAAATATTTAAATCACTTTAGACTCTCAATTTCTAAACGAGGTGAGATTATTGAGCATAATAAAAATAAAATTTAAGCTTAATTTGATGAATAATGATATTAAATGTTTCATTTTCTTTAAATTTCTATTTCACGGTCTCTGGGGCGGAACAACGTTAGGACAAAGGGAAGCCTCGACTACCCCAACCAATTTTTTTTCCTTTTTTTTATTTAAAAAATAATATTTATATATTATTATTTTATTTATATTAATTGATTTTTATTTTATTTTATTTTTTATATATTTTAAAAATATATATTTATATATTATTACTTTATTTATATTAATTTAGTTTGAATTATTTTTCTTAAATTTAAAAATCATGTTTTTTTTCTATTATAATTTCTTATATTTTTTTATTTAGTTTTTCTCTTCCGTGCTTCCGTCTTTTTTTCTCATTTTATTTTCATCTCAATTTTTACCATCATTTTCTTATTATTTTCAAAATCAAATTGCACTATAACAAAATTGAAGAGTTAATAAACATTTTGGACTGAACAATTTCTTCTTTTGAGTAAGTTCATTTTTTTCCTTTTTTTAAAGCAATTCGTTTTTTTCTTGTATGTGGCTTTTCTATGCTCTAGGCATATCTCTATCTGTTAGAGATCATAAAATCATGCTTTAATTGTTGATCAAACTCTTCTTTGTGTAAATAGAACTATTTTAGGCTTTAGGCTTTGAAGTTGTGTAAGGGAAGAGTAAGATTAGGAATCTACTCTAAGGTGAGGGAAGCTAATCATTTAGAAGTTATTAGTTTTCTTAAAATATTGAGTCTTGCTTTTAAGATTTAATTTGGGGTATTCATAATTTTATTTTTTTGTAAAAGAATTGACAAATTTATATTAGAAAAATTATGATAAAGAGTAAAAGAATTGATTCTTTTTTCAAGAAGAAGACTTGTGATGAAGATGAAAAAAAATGCATCTACGTCATCTAAAATTGAGAAACTTCATGATAATTCAAATATTGAAGAAAACGAAAAATAACTTTCTAAGGTTCCTAAAGTTACATATAATGAATTTGAAAATATTATAGAACGTGATTCGAGGAAGCGTCTTCAAATCTGGCAATACCCATCAAACCAAATTGATGAGGTATGAAAGGCTTATCTAAAATGGGTCCATATCCAATGCATCGAGAAAATTATTCGTTGTCTGGTAAAGATGATCGCCATTAAAAGATGCTACGTATTGCTTACTTTGCTATCTTTTTAGTAAAAAACCAAGCGGAGGACTTGATTCAGATGTTTTCATTCTTACATGTAATTGAATTTATTTTCATTGAATTCTAATTTGCAATAAGTTAATTGTCATTAACATGTTTTAACTTTTTGAATGTTTTTTATAGGTTTTAAAAGTTGGAGAACCATTTTGACTAAAAGTAACTTTTTTTTTTATATATTATTATTGATGATAAACTTTATGTTACTCTTTCATATATATTATTGTTATATTGTTTGGATTATATTGTCATGAGTGCTTATTTTGAATAAAAAATTATGTAAAAAATTAATTTTTTTAATTAAAAATAATAATTTATATATAACAAATATAATTTGGCCTCCCTAAAACTTTTGGTCAAGTTCCGCCACTGTCTTGATGTATGTTGGATAGAACATACTGTGAGAAAATGAACAATGTTTATGTGTTAGTGATTTATATAGATATAATTTATATTATTTATCAACTTACAATTATCATAATTCATTAGTCTAATTACTAATTTATACTTATTATTAATTTATTTACTTATTATTTCTTTTAATTAACAAGTCACGTATTTCTCACATAAAACATAAAATGTTACATTCTTGACATAGGTGTTCTTTTGTTACCTTATTCATAACAAATTATCGATTGATAACCCGGTATCACAACCGATGCATTATTTAACAATGATTCACAATAATTCCCCTTACTCAAAATTTACTTGGAGTCCAAACAAATTAAAATAGTTGAAAACTCCAAAATCTAGTCACCTACAAGTTTATTAAAAAAAACAAAACACTATTCAAAGGGAAAGTAACTGAGAGAACCAGAATTCTCAAAAACAAAAACCAACAAAAAAGGGATTTAATCGCAAAAATAATTGAATTATAAGGAGTAGAAGTTATAGTGTAAAAATGAACTTATTCTGAATCAACATCTAATGTGATCCCAAATCAAGGAAGGTAGATATTTTGAGCTGTCAAAATGGGTAATCCGGTCCGACCCGGCTCGACCTACCACGGGTTGATGATTTAGTGAGCCAATCCAACCCGATTCACTTTTTAGTGAGCCTAAGAAATTTGAACCCGGCCCGGCCCACCACGGGTTAACGGGTTAAACGAGTTGGCTCACGGGTTCACTTAATTAAAAAAAAAATATTATTTTTTTATTTTTTTCGGTCAAAACTAAATTGTAATTTGAATTAAAATCTAAATAAACTTTAATACAATCTAAATACAAACCAAAATAAAAAAATACAAATTATTTGTGTTGGATAAAAAAAACAACCTAATATGACTCAAATGTAAAACCCAATTTAATAAAAAAAATAAAAATACTTGTGTGACCCTGTTATCTGCGGGTTGGTGAGCCAACGCGGCTCACCACGGGTTCAACCCGAATGAGTCGGGTTCTAAAGGTCAAAAATTAACCCGTATTAAAATTTGTAAAAAAATTTAAATCCAACCCGGCTCGAACCCATGGTGAGTCGGGTTGGCTCGCGAGTTCCAACTCATTTTGACAGCTCTATATATATTACAAGAAGTTAGAGTTATTGTAAGAGCTTAAGAAAAAATAAGTAAGAAGATCTTAAAAGAGAACATGGAGGAAAATATACAATAGGAATGCACAAAATATAAAAAGAAAATATTAAAATCATGTTTCTTAATATTTCCTTGTAAACGGAAATATAGAAAATAGGTTTTCTTTTTTAAAGTAGAAATTCAAGAAACTTAGTTTGGAAAGTGATAAGTACTATGCAAACAAGTTCTACTTATATTTTCTTAAACTAGCCTATGTTAGTTCATCATTTCTAAAATCTTAAGTTTTCTAAATTCAAATGGTGATTTTCTTTGTCATCTTTCTCTTTTGAAAGTTGCATATTCTTTCTCTTTTATCTTCTCTAATTTTTTTTTAATTTTATTTCCAACTTTTTTCTTAGAATCATTTTTTACACTTGAATAATCACTTGTTTAATGGAGATATTATAAGCATTTGTTGTGTTCTTGTTTTCTCATTTCTATAGCCAATCACCGAATCAATTCTCTGTTATTTTCATGAGTTTCATTCACTTTTATTTTTTGGTTTTTGTTCTTGAGTTCTATTTAATGTTCATTAAGAAAACAACTCTATAATAAATTTGGTTTCATCATAACTTCAATTACTTTTGTTTGAGTCAAATAAATATATGAATCTAAATAAAGCAACATGTTTGATAAGTCCTATCCAATTACCCACTAAGTTAGATATCACTTTTGGGTCTTTTCGGAGAAGATTTAAGGAGATACAATATCAATGAGACATGAGCTCAACCTACATATAAGAGATTGACATCACCTTTAACCCAAAATCTTAAGATAATAGGTTTATGGGTCTTCATCTTTATATGGTGTTCAACTTTCTCATTTTTACTCAATATGAGACTTAGACTCACACTTAGATTCTCAACACCGAATATGACATAAAGGAAGTGACAAATCCTAAAGTTTTAAGATTTCATGTATAAAAAGTTTTATTTTAGGAAAGGGTGTCTCAATTCACAATGATATATGGTGCAAAACAAGTTCACCATTGAGGTACTTAGGGTTAAAAACAACTTTTACTTGATGGAGAGGTATACTACTATAAAAGAGACTTATACTTGATAAAGAGATTACTAAAAATTTAAGGTGAGTTAAAAATTTCATATTAGACAAAAATGAGAAAGTTAAATCATTATTATAATTTTTTATATTACATGAAATTTTTCTTATAAATTTGTTAATAAACTTTGCAAGAAAAGATTTCTTTTTGTCATTTTTTCTAAGAATTTTTATTGGATAATTTCTTTATGGATAATATTTCTACAAAATTATAAAATATGCAAAAATTTCTTACTAATATTTTTGCGAAAAGTGTTTTATACAAAATATTTTACAAAAATTTGGTAGGAATTTCTTGTAAGTTTTTTTAAGTATTCCCCCAAAAAAAATCAAAACAAAATTGACAAAAAAATATGAGTTTTTTAATAGTGACTTATACATAAAAAGAAAGACTCACAAACTTATTATATATTATTTTGAGTTAAAAATAATATTTTGAATTATATATATATATATATATATATATATATATATATATATATATATATATATATATATATATATATATAACTCGTTAATAAGAAATCTATCTCGTATGTCACATTTTCCTTTTTAAATTCGTATGGAAAATTTTCCTATTACATTAATAATATTTGTCGTCAAGTTACATAAAAAATAGTTTTAAATTATATTTCTTTTTTACTTATATACTTTAAATGAAGATAGATTGATTTATCATACTAAAAGAAAATAGTTTGATTGGTTGGATAAGAGTAATTAATTATAAGAAAATCCCTCGTTAAAAACTAATTTTGGGATAAAAGTGGTGTCAAATGTCTTATATGTATATAAAATCAATGTCATAAATATAAAACCACAATCTCTGTAATCATATATGAAAAAATATATATAAAAATAACCAAAAAAGAGTCACCATACATTTGAGGAAAAATATATACCATATGAAAAAAAAGGACTTACCCTTGAGGGGAGATTGTTGGAATAGTCTAAGTGTGAGTCAAAAAGTCTTACATTTGATAGAATAGAGAAAGTTAAACACTATATAAGTGTATCACACCTAACCGGTCCCGCTGGCATATCAACACATATCATCCTTGACCGACATACCTATATCGACAAAGGCTGGGGGACTGGTGTACCACACCGGACCAATTTAACCAAGTAATAATAATAATAATAAACGATCACCATACCTACATGCAAAATCATTCCAGTAACCGGCCTGGGCTGACCTAAGCCTAGCTGGCCTGAACTGGTAACATAAGACGCTAAAAGGAATAACCCGTCTAGGACAGCATATAAATAATAGCGGCACAAGCCGCCAAAGGGAGTAGTCGATTTATGCCAGCCACCTTAAGATACTCAGTGAAATCAAAGCCCCCTGATATCCAGTGAGCCCCCAATAGTCGAGACTAAGGGCCTAGGCCAAGGCCTAGGCCCACCTATGGCCCAAACCAGGGCCCAGCCCATGGAATGGGCAAACATAATTAATAATCTATAAATACACATGGACCTCACGAATTAAAGGTACGCATTCATTACTCCATTAATCACCTGATTTGACTTTTGAGAGCTTTGGCTGACTTAAGCTTCAGAGTCCCTTCTGCAAGTAACCCCTCCTGAGTCCAAGCCGATATATGTAAGAAGGGGAAAAGCCAACCGAGGAGATAGCGGGTAAGGTGATACTTGTGCCTAATTGATCTTATTTGTTCTCTGCAGGAACAATAAGAATAAATACCCATAACACCATTGTCTTAATGTTTTTGGGATAAAAGTGATGTCAAATATGATATATGTGTGTAAAATCAATGTCATAAATATAGAACCACAATCTTTGAATGACTGTAAGTATGATATATATATATATATATATATATATATATATATATATATATATATATATATATATATATATATATATATATATTTCAACCCAACAATTTCGTAGGACTTTTAATATAAAAATATTATATTTGTGTTTCCATTTCAAAATGGTTATTTTAATGAAGTTTGGGTCGTGTTTGGATGCAAGGATTAAAACGTGTTTTTTAAATTATAAAATTAAAAATCATTTTTTTTTCAAATTTAAAAAACAAAAATGATTAACTATTGTATTATTTTATTATAAATTTATTACCTATTAAAAAATACTTAAAATTTTACAATAATTGGTACAAGAAACACTAACTAATACCCAATAGAAAGAAAAATATTTTAAACTTTGAACTCATTAAATAATTTATGAAACTTTTAATTTGAATATCTTAATTTTTTGCCGAGTGCAGATGAGTTGATAGGTAAGATAGCCGACCAGTGTGCGCACACCAATGGAAATGTTGGCCGCATATCGGAACTGCTTTGTTTCTTGTCTCTGCATTTATCCTTTCAACTTCACAGCATTGTTTCATGTGCTCTGCTCTCTGTCATCTCTTTACAAACACATTCCACTTTAATCTTGTGTTTGTTGGAATTAATGGGATGTGTGCATTCTCTAAATTTAATTACTCAACAACTATCTTCTTTAATTTTCTTTAAACTTCAAATTCCATTTCACCTGCTTCACATAACGTACGTGACCTTATATAATATAATAAAGGTTAAATTATACTTTTAGTCCCCATTTTCGTAGCAAAATTTGAATTTGGTCCCTCAATTATTTTTTATCTCAATCTGGTCCCTATTTTGGGAAATTTGACTCAATCAAGTCATTTCCGTTAGTGGTGGAGTAACGGTGTTAAATGGGGTGCCACGTGTCAGCTTATGGATTTTTTGAATTTTTTTTTTTGAATTTTTTTTTTGAATTTTTTTTTTTTTTTTTCTTTTTTTTTATAA
>Ga0214542_1012262_pt1 | contig 11182 bp, 5 predicted proteins | sample CNSS1metaG_FD_160096 | JGI IMG/M metagenome (GOLD analysis project Ga0214542, IMG submission 160096) | Root nodule microbial communities from cowpea collected in UCLA plant growth center, Los Angeles, California, USA - CNSS1 | ecosystem: Host-associated > Plants > Roots > Nodule | place: USA...
ATAAATATATATTTTTATAAAAAATAAATTTAAAATATATATATATAATATATATATATATATATATATATATATATATATATATATATATATATATATATATATATATAATAGTTCATATAAATAATATGGTGTACGCAACTTGCGTACGTGGATGACTCTAATTATTCACGGAGATAAGCAACAGCACCATACTTGAAGGCACACATGTTAAGTAATTTTCACAACCCTAATAAATACAAGGTGCTGTCTTCTTCACCCTTAAAGGAATCTTAATAGAACTTTCTTCAACTCTTTTTTTCCCACTTCATATCTTTTTTCACTCACGATTGACATGTCTTATCATATAAATTTAAAAAGATAAAAAAAAACTAAAACAAAGTTAAATTAGACTCACAGATAATAATTCTTTTTAATAGAATTTTTTGGCCAAGTGAGTTTTTTAGTTTGTCGTCGTTGATATAATCGTTCTTATACTATAAAAAAAAAACTTTATTAATAACCAATTTTAATAAATAAAAATTATTAGTTATTATAATCATTAATTTAGATATCAATTTATAAAATAAAAAGTTATTAGTGTTTATTCATTATTTACTATGTTTAAAAGAGTTGATTCATTATTACTGTCGTTAATCATGTATTAAAGATCAACATATAATGTTATTACAAGTTTTATATTAACTATAGATAAAGTCAATTTATGATATATAAGCGGGTGCAAATATCATCTTAAATCAATTTTGTGATGTTAATAAGGTCCATTAATTTAAAATGTATAAGTGGGCGCAAACCTCACCTTACAAATTAGTTTTGTGAAGTTGAATTAAACTTAAAGTCCAATTCTTATACCAATTTTATAAACCAAAATTTTAGAGTATTAAAAGATTATTAAAAATTGACTAATTTTTTCAAATTGTGCAACCAAGAAATTCAGGATTTAATACAATTATGTCATATAAAGTAAATAGCAAGAAAATTTTAAATTACAAGGGTACTACATAAATGTATGTTATCTTATAAAAAAACTTGAGACTCTCTCATTACACATAGATCAATAAAGAATAGAATTTGTCGAGGGTCATACACCTCAATCCCAACGCTAATATGCTCAACATAATATTCGAAGAGTATGAATAAGAGCATTAAACCATATATTAAACTTTTAACACAGTTAAATAAATTAACATCGGAATTCTAAATGTTTTAAATCCATATCTTAACACAACGTAATTTAAATTCTAACTATAATCTAACATAATAACTTAAAGTCCAATTTGCCGTTAAAAAAAACAAAAGTCCAAAATTCACAAATCTAATATAACAAAATAAATATAATTTAAATTCTAAAGCCTACATAATAATACATTAGAATTTAAATTCTAAACTTTAATACAGCATAATATAACTTAATTTAAAACATTACAAAAAAATGTTTTATTAGTAACTAATTTTAGTGACTAAAAATTGTTAGTCACTATAGTGACCAATTCATAAAGTAAAAAATTATTGATTATTAAAATAATCACTATTAAAAATAAAAAAATATAATTAATCACTAAATTGATCTTTAAAATTAGCTATCCTGATCTTGACTACTAAAGGAAATTGATCACTTAAAATTAATTATTTAGGTTTTAACTACCAAAATGACTTAGTTTCTAAATTAGTCTCTACTTAATTAATGATTAATTATAATTTTTTATTTATAATAGTGACTATTTTAGTAAACAATAATTTTTTATTTTTTAAACTAATATCAATTTTTTGTCACTAAAATCAGTTAAAAATCAATCTAATATTAAATTAACTTAAATTACAAATAAAAGTTCAAAGCAACAAAATAATTTAAAATATTAAAACACACGATAATATCGAAGCCATCAACAACAATAAAAGAAAAGAGGCAGAAGCGGGTGGCTACAAGGTGGACAGTAGGGATAAAAGAAACACAAAAATAAAGGAAGACTTTGACTCACAACAAATATCATTATGAACCAACCAACTATCTTCATTTTTTAGCTTTTATGATACTCTTTTGTCAATTATCATCAAATATTTCTTCTTTCTTTTTTAGAAATTTATCACCATTCAATGATCTCATAATGATGAAACTTGAGCTTTTGTTTGTTTATCTTTATTATACATAATTATGATGAAACTTAAACTTTTGTCCTTTTATCTTTATTATACATGATGATGCTCTTCTGATTATGGTGAGAATGATGCTTATTTATTCTAGTTTTGTTTTAATTTTTTTAATTTTATTAAAGTTGCCTGATTATATTTATTTTTAAATTTTCTTATTTTATTATGTATCTTAGAGGTCACACTCTGAGTGGTGGATGTTTTAGAGACAATGAATGAAAGAAAAAACACACTGAAAAATATGACATGCAACAAGTGGTATTAACAACAATGTGGAAAAACAGAGTTGAAAATCTTATCTTTAATTATTGGTGTATAAGCATTTAATTCCTGGTCCAACTCTCCAAAATACCTTATGAACTAAAGAAGAAGAAAATTATAATGGTGACTAATCGAGGGATAAGAAAGAAAAGAGAGGTGGACATAAAATAAAGATAAAGTGATATATATGTGGAAGTTGTCTAACCTATTCCATTTAATAAAAAAAACGAAAATATTCTGGAAAACCAAAAAGATTAATATAAACTGAGATTTCAAATAAATTAAAAATTGGAAAAAATAAAGTTGGATTGATCAAATTTTGAATTTAATTTTGAAAATCAATATACGTGCATATTTTATAGGTGCGTAAGATGATTTGTATAATTTATACTTATTTGTAAAAATTACATTGAATTAAAGAGAAATAATATAGATGTAACTTTTCCTTTTATCGATAATAATATATATTAACAAGAGATAATTAATGAGATTATTCCAACTCCTATATAAAAAATAAATAGAAAAACAAAACACAACAAAATATCACTCTTTCGACTTCTCAATCTAGAACCAAAAGAAAAATATATGTAACTTGTTTTATGGTTTATAATCACGTTTATATAGTTTTAATTAATTTTAGATAGTACGTAACCATATTTTATTATTTTTGAAAATTAAAATATTTTTTATTGTTTTATAAAAACCATAATTATTAAACATTTGTAAGTAGTTTGATACTTGCACAATAAATCCAATAAATATTCTTATTAATATATATCCATATTAAAAAAAATTAAATACAATATACTTTTACAAAACTTACCTTGACCACATAATATATGTGGTATGTAATATTTACGTGAAATCTCAATGATTCTAATAACTTATTAAAGTATATGAGTATATCTTAATATATCTTTTATTTTCATAAGGATATACGAAGATCATCAAGAATTACATAATATCTGTTTATAGAGGTATTCATCAAAAACTATAGTTTACACATTAAAACTACATCAAGATTCCTACAATAACTTAAACCAAAATAAAAGATGATACAATTCTAATTATGTTTGTGACACGTTCTTGCAACAAAGTTATGTGATAATTCTAGTCTTAACACAAAGACAAAGATGATTCTTCTTGTGTTGGGTAATTCCTGGAAAGACTTCAAGATCAATGTCTTCCCTTACCATTCCTGGAGGCAATTTCCAATCAAAAGAACAAAGAAGATTAGCAATCACAAGTTCTTCTTTGTCTGTCTTCTTTTCCTTCTCCACTGTCTCTCTGTCTTTTCTTTCTTTTGCTTTGTTATGATCTTGTATTACCATTCTTATATCTCTTTAATGTCATTTTATCATCTAATTATTAAGGTTTATTTCTTATAACAAATCACATCATCACTCTTATAAACGAGAGAGACCTGACGTATTAATTTATAACTTTTATGGACGGTTGGGACACTGTGAAAAGGACTCTCATATATTTCTTATCTCAGACAAAACCCACCCAAAGGAAACACTTTTAACCACCACTTTCCTTCTATCAAAAACAGACCAAGATGTTCCAAACATATGCTCCAATTAACTTTTCATACTCTCTTGAGCCAAACAAAAAGTGTTTCCAATAACATGTCTCAGGTGCTGTTGGTAGGATACACATATCAACCCAAACGTACAAATCAACACTAATTATTATGTCATTCTTTCTTTCATTATTTTCATATTAACATAAAAATATTTTTTATCGATGTTCCGTTCTTTCTTTAATGGGAGTACTTTTTCGTTATATATTTAATGATGAAAAACCCTGAGGTGACAAGTGTCCCTCTCCCATGCGTGGATCACCCTGATTAGCCTATACCTCCACGAGGATAAACAACACCGCCATACTTCAAGGACAATCTAAAGGAAAGTTTTTTCTCAACTTCTACTAAAGTAATTTCAGCATCCCATAAATATGAATGCTGTTTTATTCACCCTTAAAGGAATCTTAGTAGTACTTTCTTGAATTCTTTTTTTTTTTTTTTTGTTGATTAACTTCTATTAAAGTAATTTTCATTATTACAGCCTCTTTCAAGTTATGTTCAACTACGCACTTAAATGATACGTTGATATATTTTTTCGCTCATGATTGACATGCCTTGTCATATAAATAAAAAAGATAGAAAAAAAATAAAACAACTGAAGTTAAGCATTTTCATCCCCAAAGATGATAAAATACAGAGATGATAAAATTTAGGAGTACAACTTTTTGAAAAGTACAATTATATATTATTAATTATATAATTTAAAAGATATTTATGGAGTTAAAAATATCTTTCAAATTATACAATCTAAAATATATTTAAAAATAATTTAATTTCTAGAATAACATACATTCTGAATTGTATATTTGAAAATATACATTGTAGAATATAAATTTTAAATTGTTTTTAAAAATTTCATCCTTATAAATAAAAATTATAAATATATATATATATATATATATATATATATATATATATATATATATATATATATATATATATATATATATATATATATTCTTTAATATGTTTTCATATTTTGAAATAATTTTTGGAACGAATATTCTTATATGTTTAAAGTAATACATTTTGAGCATATAGTAGTACCTGTCTCACCATCATTAGATTGGAGGCCCTCTAAGTAACAATTAGATTATTTAATTTGATGATCACTACAATGCTTTCATGTTTTAAAATATGTAAAGAAGTAGAATCTGCTTCAAAATAGGTAAAGAAGTAGAATTATTTTGTTTTCATATTCAATAGCTTCTTTTTTATCACTCATAAACATTGAATTTATTCCTTTATTCTTCATCAATATACCTATTTTTTTAAAATAATATTAAAAAATAATTTATCATAGTATAATAAAAAATTGAGATATAGTTATTAAAAGAAAAATATATTATAATCAAGTCACAATTAAAACTTAGTTACGAAAAAACATAATACATTATTTTTTTCTTATATTCATAAAAAATGAATGTACAAAAGGTTGATGAGATAAAAAATAATATTAACTATTAAACTAATATTTTGTTATCAAGTGAGAGAAGAGAGAATTATCTTTTTTTTTTCTTCAAGAAAGAAATAGAACAAATGAAAAAAATGAGAACAAAAGTAACCTGTTTGTTTCTAACTTCCTTCTCTTTCAAAAACAAAAAGAAAATTATAAGAGTGAGATATGAGTAAAATTTGTGAAAAACTAAAAAATAATGAAAAAGAAAATAAAAAATCTTAATAAATATTTAGTTTAATTACTCTTTCGGTCACGATTTTCGTCCAAAAATGTTAAGTTGGTCCTTTAGTTTTTTATTCTCAATTTTGTCACAACTTTTGAAAAATTGATTCAATCTAGTCCTTTTCATTAAATTTATTGAAGTGAATCAATGATTTTTCATCAAAATTAAAGTTGTTAATAAGGAAATGCTTACTTGGTGTAATTAACATAATCCAATGTCAATTTTAATGATAAATAATTGATTTGTTTCAAAAATTTAACGAAAAAAAACCAAATTGTATAAGTTTTTTAAAAAATCAGAACAAAATTGAGACTAAAAAAAATTAGATGATCAACTTGACATTTATGGATAAACATAAAGAGTAATTAAACGTAAATATTTTTATTCTTTATTATATTATATTTTATATTTTATTTTCTATTAACATTAAATATTTTACTTTATAAAACAATAAAAAGACACAATTTAATTTGCATTAGTTTTTAAAATATACTACCTATAATTTAAAATATTACAAAAAATTTTAAAATTTAAAATATATATATATATATATATATATATATATATATATTGGCGGATCTTCAGCAAAAACTTTGAGGGAGCCAAAATAATTTATTCAAAATTTATGTATTTAATTATTGTTATTAATTTAAAAAATATATATATAATTAAGAATTGAATTTCTTCTTAGAAAATAACAGTTTTTAAGTTGTATTTGATATATAATTCATTTTAAATAAATTTTTCTAATTTCATCTATTTCACTTTTTATTCATTGGATACTCTCATATTTGAGAATCTATTATTTTATTTTTCATCAATATACTTATTTGAAAAAAAATTAAGACTAAAAATAATTTATCAATATTTAATAAAAAATTGAGAGACGTAACTACTAAAATATTGTATGATAATCAAGCAAAAACTAAAAAATGGTTATGAAAAAACATATATTATATAACTTTTTCTTCTATATTCATAAAAATATAAATATACAAAAAATTTATGAGATGAAAAAAATATTAACTATTAAACTAATATTTCACTATCTAATATTTCACTATCAAGAGATAAGAGAAAATTATCTTTTTATCTTATAAAAATGAAGAAGAACACATAAAATATGAGAGTAGAAAAAATGAATTTGTATTTAACTTCTTTTTTAAAAACAAAAAATAAAAAATAAAAAAAAAACATAAAAAATGAAAAATGAAAAATGATTATAATATGTGAGAGACGTAATAAATAATCAGAAAGAATATAAAAAATATGTCCATAAAATTTTTTCCTCTTTATTATATTTAATGTTAAGCTTTATAATATTAAATATTATATTTTATAAAATAATAAAAGTCTATGTAATTTAATTTCTATATCAATATAATATATATTATATACTCCTTTTATATTTTAAAATAATATATTTTAAAAAAATAAAAAATTTGGGATATATCTTTTAAAAAAATTTAAAAATTTTGGAGGACCATAACTCTTAAATATATACTAAAATCTGCATATATATTGATTCTCTAAGTGCTCCATATTTATTGATTCAATCGATGACCACATATATATTTAAATAAAATAAAGTTTTGTGTCATTCGTTTTCTAATTCTTAAAGCGAAGCATTATATGCAAGAAAAGTAAATCTAAAACATCCAAAGAGTTCAGTTTTAATTGATTTCAATTTTTGAAATCGATTTTTTTTTTTTAATTGACTCAGTTTTGAATACATGCCCAAGTCAAGTAAAAATAGATATGACGAGTTGTTCTAGCTTACATTTATGTTTAACCTTGTTTTATGTAAAGCTATCTCAGAACATATTATTCGTACCCGAAAAACAAATAAAAGAATGATTGTAAATATACATTTTTTTTTTAAATGAAACATGTTTATTTTAAATTTTAAGCTACATAAATTAAATTAATTTTAATTTGTAGATAAATTTTTATATAAATTATAATGTGAGATCCGATTATTTTTCTCACACATCTTCGTTCTCTTCTCTCAGTTTTCTTAATCTTATATTAGTAAACAAAATCTTTGTTATTCAAATATGACCCTCCTATAATGCACCAATACTTCAATTTATGATGCATCAATATTTCAATTTATGTTATACATGTTCGATATTTATTTATATCCGATATTTTAAAATACTTTATGTAAGGCCCACTTAAATTTTGCCCTAAAGTTTAAGGGCCTACCTTGATCTGTTGGGCCTAAGGGCTGGCCCATAGGGTATCCAAGGCCCCCTTTTCTGTCCATTCGCTTTCCATTCTGCCACTTTACAAAAACAGTCACTTTATTCTTTCGTCTTCAAGTTAGCTCAACCCCATTTTCTGTTCCACGTAAGTTGTTTTTCATCTCATACTCTTTCTTCTACAACTTGATTTTCGTGGTTCCAACTAGGGATCACCGTAGTAACCCGTCTTTGCTCTGGTGTTAGTGTTTCCAGCTCACAAAATTGTTCTTGGAGCTGTGAGCCTTCTGCTTGTGTTTACACCCCTCGCAGTAGCTTCTATTAAGGTAAGGGAAGCTAGGGTTCACATGCATTTTACTATATCTTGCCTATTTCAGTTTTATTTTGTGTCCATAGTAGTAACCCGAAAAATGGTTGTATGAAATGCCTGGAAAATGTAGTTTGGTATGAAAAGTATGTTAATCTGTGCTTGAACAGTGATGAGATCTGATACTTTCGCCTAAGCGAGCTTGTCTCGCCTATGCGAGAATAGCAGAACTTCACCCTGGTTCCTGCTCGAACTCTCTCTCAGGCGGAGATCCTTCGTTTTAAGTGAGGTACTATCTCGCTCAGGCGAGAGGGGCTCGCCTAAGCGAGAACTCATGGGAGCCTGGTGCATTTCGCTGCAGTGTTAGTTCAGGCGAGGAACCTCACCTTTGGGCGAGGGTGGTCTCGCTCAGGTGAGGAGGGCTCGCCCAAGCGAGAACTCGTGAAATCCTGTAAAGCTCTCTGTTGGCAATCTCGCCTAAGCGAGGGCCTGTATCTTGAGCGAAATACCCCTTTTGCCTGAGCGAGGGCCAATGGCTTGAGCGAGACTGGTACATGGATTTGCTCTATGGCTGTTCTTTCCTCTGTTTTTGGTTAGTGGTCATATGTATGATTGAGTTACTCTCATGAATTGGGTGAATATGCATGTGTTAAATGGTTTATGGGCTAGAATTGATGTATTGGTATGATCTTTCGTATGGAACCTGATTGGATGGTTGGCTATAAATATTGGTATGAGATTGGTATGCATTATAACTTTATATTTGGTTGGTGAAACATGATTTTGGTATGGTTTAGGACGTAATTCCATGACCCTCTTGGTGAAAGCTCATGGTGGTGCCTCATAGTCAAGATGTAATTCCATGAATCTCATGATGAGATCTCATGGTGGTGCCTCATGGTCAGGATGTAATTCCATGACCCTTTTTGGTGGAAGCTCATGGTTAGGACGTAATTCTACGAAGGTTTCGTGGTGGTGCCTCATTATATAATTTAGTAAGGATTGCATCCTGAAACTCTAAAGAGTCAGTTAGTCTCACGTAGAGCGTACGTGACTCAAGTGGTAAGAGTAGTAGGAGGCCTTAGTCTTTGGCAGGATAATGGCCTTAGATGTTTGAAGGCTAACATTGTGCGTGGTAGGGTGAAACCCATTGGCAATGGCTCTGCAGAGCAGTAGAGGCCACCACAAGTGCAAGCATGCAGTGAATCCGACTGATTATATGTATCCGGATAATTGAGTCTTAGAGTCTTAAATTGTCGGCTATTACATGTTGGGTTGATTTATGTTTTTTGACTTTTAAATTGTATGATAAACCTTTTTCACTCTAGCTTACCCTTTCTATTTGTTTGCGTGTCTTGTGTGTGGTTTTCTCCTTTTGCAATGATCATCCATTTATTGATGTGAGCAGATGTGGGGACTCCTCGTGGTCATCAGGGTGATAAAAATTCCGCTACGTAGTTTATTTTGGGTCGGATCCTCTTACTCTGAGTCTTCTTTGAGGGTTGTGGCCTATGTATTATCCTGTTCCTTGAACATACTTTGGATACTTTTTCATCCTGTTTTGTAATGACATCGTAGTGTGTCTTAGTTTTCCTTTCCAAGTATTATGGATACGTGTAAGGAGTGACATTTCCACTCCATAATAATGCTCTTTATATTATTATTCTGTGTGATGTTTCATTTAATTACGTTTATTTATTAAATAGGACATTACACTTTATAAATACCTAATATATAAATCAATAATACTTTTATAAAAACAATAATTTATCAATTTTTATATTGACAATGTTTACCATTTGATTTTAGTTTGTATTCAAACAATAATCATAATATATTTTTCGTGTTTTTAATTTTTTTTATATATTTTTTAATATATATATATATATATATATATATATATATATATTATATTTTAAAATGAACATGTCGTATGTCGTGCATTATATTTATGCATCATAATTTTCTTATTATGAAAAAAAAATGTTTTTAAAATGTATTTATGAAAGACACAAAAAAAAAATATTTCTTATCTATGACGCCGGTGAAAAGAAAATGATATATACTATTCATTTAATTCAACATATTTAGCAAGTATATTGATTTTTTATTTCTTAGTAAGAATATTACATGATTGCTCATTTATTAAGTAGATTTTATTTTTTCATGGTTAAAATATCTTTTTTAATTCGTATATGTTGACATAAATTAAATAATAAATTAATTTATAAGATGCTTAAAGTTTTAAATATTATCTTAGAAGTTTTATTTATGCAATAAATGAGTGAATTAAATAAATTTATAATTAGAAAGTAAATTTAATATACGTTAAGTTTGAATTTAATTAGTAATTTTTTATTTGATGTATGTATTTTATACAAGGGTAGAGATACTAGAAATAAGATGTGGGCTTTTGGATAGTGGGCTCAAAGTGAGGGATAAGAGAGGGTGAAATTAACAATGGAATAGGTGCCAATAGAAACCTACCCTTTATATAATCTTCTTCTGAAATCTCTTTCCAAATTATGCAACTTTCGAATATAATATTTATGGGATGCTGCTTACTGCACCTCCCTTTCTCTATCTGCATGATGAAATTACAGTTATACCTTTTTCTACTTTCCCATGCGTCGGGTTGTGTCCAATCCCTGCATTTCTTCCACCTTCAACAGCGGCAGAGCACCTCCTACAGTTGCGGCGCACTTCCAACAATGGTAGCGGGACTCGATCAAGCAATGGCGTTGCCTGTGATACATCTGCACTCCTTTAGTGTTTCTATGTTTCATTGTAAAGACCTGGACTATTAGTCTAGAAAACTCAATCTAGGGAATGACTATGGGTCACTGGGATCAAAGAAGAGAAAATAATGCATTCGTATTCACATGTTCGCAGTGGCCGATTACAAGAGCAGGGAGGGGCCATGCCCTCCAAATATTTTTGAAATCTTTTTAAATTATATATATACATATATATACATATATATATATATATA
>Ga0214542_1012264_pt1 | contig 11182 bp, 6 predicted proteins | sample CNSS1metaG_FD_160096 | JGI IMG/M metagenome (GOLD analysis project Ga0214542, IMG submission 160096) | Root nodule microbial communities from cowpea collected in UCLA plant growth center, Los Angeles, California, USA - CNSS1 | ecosystem: Host-associated > Plants > Roots > Nodule | place: USA...
AAAAAATTGTCTTAGTTTTGATATTGTAGAAAGAAAAAAAAAACATTGAAAAGTAAATTAATTGAAATAAAAAATGTACAAATTATTGGCGAAATGGTAGTGTGCTAGAATATATAAGCGTTTTAGTTTGCAAAATCGAAAGGAGTGAGTTGGAGTGGGAAAGGAGTGGGTTGGGGGTGCGAAAAGAAAAAAAAAATCTCTTTTGAAGAAAACGTGCACCTCCCACATGTTTTCTAATAGAAAATGTGCACCCCCCACACGTTTTCTACACTTTCAATTTAAAAAAACGTGTACCCCCATGACGTTTTCAACTTCACGCTTTAGAAACGCATGTAGTAATCGATTACACCATATGGTAATCGATTACTGCTTCAAAGACGTTACCCCCTGCACGATTACAGCATGCACTAATCGATTACAGCATACGGTAATCGATTACTGAACCAAAAACGTTCACCCCCCACACGATTTCGCCCTTTGACCCGCTTGACCATGAAAACGTTTGGGGGCTACACGATTTCTTCATACGAAAACGTGCACCCCCAGAACGTTTTGCCCATTTCCGTAATTTTTAAAAAACCTGCCTACTTCTGTAATAATGGAGAGTGGTTTGCCTAGAAGGAAAAAAAAACCAAGTGCAGGGAGTATGAACGCATATGAGTATGAGCCGTATGGATGAAGGTGACAATGACTCACGCATAATCATAAATCAACAACTAACGTAAACAATGTCGCACGATACAACTCCATATCCATTCAAGCATTTAAAAGACAGATTATATTCATCAGAGCTATCGGTGCTTACCTCTTGTAGATCTCTTCTATGCCTCTTGTCGTTGCTTCTCAGAGATGTTACCCCTCCAACCGGTTTCAGTGTCCTCTTCTTCCACCCTCGTTTCCTTCCTTATGTTCTCCTCTTCCTTGCTCTTCCCTCTGTATATCTCCTTTTCCCAATTTTCTTTCTTCTCTGTGTAAACTTGTGAAAAAAACTCCTCCAATTCCTCCTTTTCTTATCTGTGGAAAGTTCCCCTTTAGCCATAGTTGCACTGGTATGCTCAGATTGCCCCCTCTGGTTGCTGCCACCATGACACACCAATCCCCCACCTTTCTTCCTCTGCTGTCCAAAAACCCCCCCAACCACTCTGGTCATATTTTGCATGGCAGAGTCAAGTCAAATGACTTTCTTTGTTATTACCTTTTTTTTTATATTTTATATATATTTCATATTATTTTTTTAAGAGCAGAAAAACAAAATGGTGTGAAAATAAAAATAAAATGGAAATTAAAATTAAAAGAAAAATAAAATAAAATAAGATAAAGTGAAGTAAAAAATAAAATAAAATAACATAAGATAAAATAAAACAAGATAAAATAAATAAAATAGATAAATAAAAAGCAAGATAAAATTAAAATTAAAATTAAAAACAAAAACAAATAAATAAATAAAAGAAAAGGAGTATATATGTACATTCAAATTAATGTTGATTGATTTTTTTTTTGTGACGTGTTTTTTCTTCTCTTTTTTATTTTTATTTTTTTAAATAATTTTTTAGTTAATTATTTTATTAACCGGATAAAATTGAGTGTTGACAATAATATAATAACAAATAATTAATAAGCTTTTAAATTCGATAATGAATAATATGTCAGAGTTTATAATTATCCTACACGAAGTTACTTACAGAGACTTTTTCTTCCAAGTTGAGAAACACGTCATAACCACAATATATGATGTGTTTTTGACCTATGCATTGATTCTTAGCTCTTCGGTTATTTTAGGTCAGGTTTTGTATGTTTTTCCTTTTTAATGGTCTATGTTGGACGATAAATTAGGAAAAGACTAAGGCTGATAAATGGGATCAAATAATATTTCAATATAAAGATAATTTTTTAAATAAATAATATTTTGATACGTTTTAAACTAAACATCAATTTAACGTAATGAATCATATCGAGCCTTTTCTGAGAAATAGAAACCCAATTAAATCTAAAAGAATACAAAGATCAAAAGAAAATTAAAACTTAAATATAAAAATTAAATTATTAATTAAAATTTAATTTTTTTAATGAGTATTTTTATTTTAAAAGCATCAAATTAATATTTTTAAAATCAAATGCAAGATTATCTCTAAAAAGAATAATTTATTATAAAATTTAAGGTGTCAAGAGACTGGAACAAATATATATTCTATATTGATTTTGACTAAGTCAATTAAATGACACAGTAACTAAATAGTCTAAAAGCACAAGACACATTGCATCTTTGGCTAAGTTGACTATACTCGTCAAAAACCAGCAAATATATTTTTGAAACAAACAAATTAAATTCGGCAAGTGAATTTTCAAGTTAGAATAATTGAGTTATATACATATATATATATATATATATATATTAAAGGTTCAGGATTCAATTTTTGAGACTTTTCCATATTTAATTTAATCGAGATGATTATAGCTCTACTTGAATTATTATATTTTTAAAGCTTTTATAAATTTAGTAAAAAAAAGTATATTTAAATTTCAACATTCTTTTTATGTGATTAATTTTCGTTGAAATTTAATGATCAACGACATGAAACATAATTCATTGTAAAAGTAATTATTAAAAGTATAACCAAGTTTTTTTGAAGGTGTAATATATTAATTTCATTTATTTAAAATTAAAATGAATCGAAAACTTATTTATTATCTAAATAATTTATTTAAGCTGTTCGTAAGTTTAATAGTTTATGTTTGACTAATATAATAGTCAAGTATGAATGTTAACATATTTCATTTAGGTCGGGATGAGTTAATCCCCTGTCAAAATAATTTTTGAGACAAAGTTTTGATAGTTAATGTTACTAACAAATTTAGAATTTAATTGATTATTACTTATAATTTTTTATTTATAATATTGATTACTTTAAAGATCACTAATTTTTAATTTATAAATTAGTATTTAAATTATTAAATATAGTGATCAATTATTTTTTATCTCTAAAATTGATTGTGTTATATAAAGATTTTCTTGTAATAATCTTAGTTTCTGTTTTTTGAAAAATATTTGTTTTGTTAAAACAAATTTTGTTATATCTTACCAATATATTATTAGTTCAATATTTGATAAGTTTTGTTAAGTACTTTTCATTTTAGGATTAAATATGTTTTTGGTCCTTCAAGTTTCAGCGAAATTTGGAATTAGTCCCTCATCAAAACTTTTGACCAATTTAGTCCTTCATCTTTCAAAATGCGTGAATTTAGTCCTTTTAACCAAATTTTGTTAAGTTTATCTGACGTTTCAAGCGCATTTCATGATAGTATTTAAATTATTTATACTGTTTGACACATTTTTGCTTCAGTGTTAACTTAAATATTATCATGAAATGCGCTTGAAACATCAAATAAACTTAACAAAATTTGGTTAAAAGGACTAAATTCACACATTTTGAAAGATGAAGGACTAAATTGGTATAAAGTTTTGATGAGGGACTAATTCCAAAATTCACTGAAACTTGAGGGATCAAAAACATATTTAACCCTTCATTTTATCATATATTTAATCGTACATTTTTTATTTTGTGTGATTTCATTCAATAGTATATCAAATCATTTTTATGACATATATTTGATCATTTTATTTTATTTTATTTTTTAGTATTTTTATTTGTTATTTACTTTTATTATATAAAATATTGTTTCAATTGTTTTTCATATAATTATTTTTATTTTTTTAACTATTTTTACCACTACAATATAAAGATGAATAATTTATTGTCATAATTTTATTTTTTTTAAGTATGGAACAAATATTAAAGTTCAAAAGATAAATTATTTATATTTAAATTTAAATTATTAGTTTAATATTTTGTACGGTTTTGTTTTAGTGGTTTACTGTATTATCTAGGGTATAAGAAGGAAGATATAGTTAGAATTTAGAATAAGAAATTAGAAAGATATTTGAAATACTTTTAAATTTAATTGTTTGTTTTCTTTTTATAATTTTAAAAAAATAACTTTATCAACTTTATGTTTATTAAATTAAATTATAAAAATTAAATAAATAATTAAAATTTAATTTTTTTAATGAGTATTTTTTATTTTAAAAACATCAAATTAATATTTCTAAAATCAAATGAAAAATTATCTCTAAAAATAATAATTTATTATAAAATTTAAGGGTGTGAAGATACTGGAAATATATTCTATATTGATTTTGACTAAGTCAACGAAATGACATAGTAACTAAATATTCTATAAGCACAAGACACATTGTATCTTTGGCTAAGCTGACTACTCGTCAAAAGCCAGCAAATATATTTTTGAAACAAACAAATTAAATGTTCAGGATTCAATTTTTGAGACTTTTTCATATTTAATTTAATCGAAATGATTATAGCTATACTTGAATTATTATATTTTAAAAGCTTTTATAAATTTAGTCAAAAAAAGTGATCCAAATTCTTTACTTCCTTTTTTATGATCTCTGTTAAGTATTAAAAATATATTGTATTGACATTTTAAATATCTTTTTAAAATGTCAAAATTAATGATAATCAGTGTATTATAGAGACACAGTAGAGAAACAACATCAAAAATTCCAAACAGAGAATCCACATTCAAAAATAGTATATTTAAATTTTAACATTTTTTATGTGATTAATTTTTGTTGAAATTTAATGATCAAGGACATGAAACATAATTCTTTGTAAAAATAATTATTAAAAGTATATAACTAAGTTTTTTTAAAAGTCTAATATATTTATTTCATTTATTTAAAATTAAAATGAAACTAAAACTTATTCATTATCTAAATAATTTAGTAAAGCTGTTCCTAAGTTTAATAATTCATGTTTGACTAATATAATAGTCAAGTATGAATGTTAAGATATTTGATTTAGGTTGGGATGAGTTAGTCCCGTCATGAAAGTAATTTTTGAGGCTTAATCACAGTTTTAAGAAAAAAATTATATTTATTTAATAAAATATGTCATTTAAATTTGTTTTATTGATACTTTAGATGTATGATTATTGGTTGAGATGATTTATGATTGAATTGCTTTTGTGAGTTGTAAAGATGACACATAATTTTAATTATGTGAGTTAGTCAAAATTTTGATAGTTAATGTGACTAACTAATTATAATTTTGTATTTGTAATAATACTATTTTAAAGATCAATAATTTTTAATTTATAAATTAGTATTTAAATTAATAAATTTAGTAATCAATTATTTTTTGTCTTTAAAATAAATTGTTATGTAAGGATTTTCTTGTAGTGTAAATGATGACTGTTTCTCAGCAATCATTTCTCAACAAGTGTACTGGTATATAGTTGTATCAACAAGTGTCGTATCCACATGTATTTAGCAAGTATATTGGTAGTTTGATTTTTGAGTTTTTGGTTTGTGATAAAGACTTCCTTGTCAAGTGGGTTTCCTTCTCATCTTAGTCCCCTGTCCAGATGTTTAGCATGTGACCTTTATTTTTTTGAAGGGTTTTCTTGGTTCTTCACTCTTATGGATTTGAGCTCCAAATTTCCTTGGAAGAGGATTTTCTCATGAGGCTCAGCTCTATTTCTACTCGGCCAGAAAGTTCAAATTTTTTTTTTTATCTTTTCTATTTTCATGGTCAACTCCAGTATTCTAGTTCATCTGCATACTTGATATGGTCACTCGTAAATATTATTTCTATGAAATAATTGAGTATAGGTGATGTTTAGAACTCACTGACCGCATTTGTTGGAAAAGTTAAGAAGAGAAATTCCGTGTCGTGTTTTTTACTTTAGTTTTCCACTTTTTCTGCGTTTTTTTGCTGTTTATGTTTCTAGTATTGGAAACAGAGAGGTCTAAATTTCGTGCTGCAGTTTGATCAATTACTGTATTGATGAGAAAGTACCTTTGTTTGGTCAAATAATATGCTCTTGTCTGCATGGCAGAATTGACTGGCTTTCGTTCTTAGACATGAGATAGAAAAAAGAAGAGAGATAAAGAAGAAAGTTACAATTACTGTCATTTTTAGAAGAACTATGAGTGAATATGTGTGAATATATATGAATAAGTTTTTTAAGTTCTTTTAGAGGGGCAGTTCAATTTTTTCTTTTTGTTAAGTTTATGGATGATATATTTATGTTTTAAAGTATGTTTGGAAGAAAGATTTTGGAAAATTTTGGTTCTATCTTAGTTACAATTACTGGCATTTTTAGAAGAACTACGTGTGAATATATATATATATATATATATATATATATATATATATATATATATATATATATATATATATATATATATATGTATGTATGAATAAGTTTTTTAGGTTCTTTTAGAGGGGCAGTAATTTTTTTTGTTAAGTTTATGGTTGATATATATATATATGTTTTAAAGTATGTTTGGAGGAAAGATTTTGGAAAATTTTGGTTCTATCTTAATTAGCTATGGTTTCATGAATCAATGACTAGTTATTAGAATTTTAGAGGAATGTGGTGTCTATATTTGTATTTCTATAAATATATACTGTTCAAAGTTTTTTATATCTTTTATAATGAAAGTTATTGTGTTTATTTTATTTGTAAAAATATCGTATAAGTGACTTATGTTTTATCTTCATGTTTATTTAAATTTTTTTATAATAAATATAATTTGTTTATGATTTATAATTAATAATTTTTATCATAAATTTAGTGTGATTTTTCATATTATGTAATGACAAATTATTAATAAACTTAGATATCAACAATATTAGGGTTTATAATGATTCATATCATGATTTTATTTGAAAAGAAAAGTAAAAATTGGCTTATATTTTTTCCCGGAGTTGAGAAACACATCATAACCATAATATATGATGCTTTTGGCATTAACCTTTCAAGATCAAATTGATTACAAGTGTAACTGGTTTAATAATTATAGTGTATCGGATTGACGTTGTAAGACCAAGTAAATGGAAAAAAAATAGTAGACAGTAATATTTGTTTTTAAAAGGTGACACTATTATTTATTATTTAAAACATTATATTATAGATAGAATTTTTATTAATCGAGTTTTATTTTATAAAAATTATTATATCTCTAAAATTATACTCTAAAATCTTTTTTGTTACATTTTATCTATATCATTGACCTCATGATTGACCTCATCTTTCATTTGTTTGAAGATCATAGACTGAATAAGAGAGATTCTTGAAATATAGGCTAACTCGACTCGTTTTTGCTTGACCTGTCCATGGTCTGTAAAAAACAAGTTGGATTGGATTGAATCGTCAAACGGAAACATGCCAATAATGGTAACCTGCCCCATATAGAATGGACAGACTAACATGTTCATCACTTTTTCTTAATTTATTTTTAAATAATTTTATTTTTTATTTTAATTTTTTTTTATATATACATATAAATTAATATTAAAAACATATTTAATCATATAAAATATTTTTCAAACTTTTAATTGATTAATTAATGTTGTTAATTAGATAAATTAAAATAATTATTACATTTACATATTATATTACTCTATTATAACTAATAATTGAAACTTAATTTATAAGTATAAATGATTCAAATTAATATTATTATATATTTACATCTTTTTTAAAAAAATAATATAAAATAATTAATCTTTTTAATTTAAAAAAAAATGGGTCAAGACAAATTGGCCTGTATTTTGATTTGTCAAATTGATGGATTGGACAGACCGAATTAAGACGAGCTAATGGGTTAAAATCTTCAACATAACTTTTTTAACACGAATTGATAGATTGGTCTGTCGAACTCAATCCACTTTATATAAAATTAAAAACATACCTTATTTATAGTGTTAATTAAGTGAAAAATATTAATTAATTAATTAATTTTAAATACATCAATTGTAGAATTCATCGTTTTATGTATATAAAGTTATAGGTTGATCTGATTATAGATAAATTTTATTCTTGCTATATTTTAAAGTTTATTCAGTAATTATTTGTGCAACGTATGTATATGATTTGTATTGTGTATTCTTACTTATAAGTGAGAGCAAATTAGTGTTTTTAATATATGCTCTTTATCGTAATGTCAGCAATCGATATCGCGACGCTCTTTATTTCAAAAATGTCAATAAAAAGTTAAAATATAAAACTACAATCTATTAATAATACACTTATTTTGGTAGACAATTCTGGTAGGTTTAATGTATTTTGCAACTTTATTAAATCACTCATTTATAAAATTTACGTCATCACAATTATAATTTGAAAAGAAAATTAAAATTATCATTTATTTTTACTTTTATCTACACTAATAAAATGTATATGTACAAATTATATAAAGATTTTTCCGAATTTCAAATTTTTTACTGAAATTTTCTTTTATTATGTTTCCAAAACACATTAAAATAGTAAATTAATAGTATAAAGGAACCAATCATTTTGTCAGCTCAATTTATCAATCCTGGTAATAATTTGATTTCAACCGAAAAAATAAAATTTTTAAAATAATAAAATATGATACGTGATATATATATATTTAAAAATATATAAATTTTTAAAAAGATATGAGAAATATATGATTATTTTATGTAAATATAATTTAAAATTAAATATATTAAATATTTTTGACATAAAATTTTATAAATTATTATCATAATCAAAATAGTATTATTTTATATATTAGATACTTCATTAATAAATATCAATAAAATATATCCTAAAATATTGAATAGAAATACATATTAAATACAAATAAAGATAGATAATACAAATTGAAGTATAATAGAGTATATATCTACTTTAAGAATTCCATAACCCATAAGTCACAAACAAAGCAGGTATATCTAATGCCAGTGAATCCAGCTCCTTTTGCCAATGCCATGAATTCCTCTTCACTTCTCTCCTTCCCACCTGGGTTTGTGGTCATCATCAGAACATCAAACTGGGAAATGCTCTTTGCTGCAGATGTTATCTTTGGTTCAAATGGAAGAACTCCCTCCACAACAATCACCTTTCCATCACTCGGCACTGCATCGTAGCAGTTCTTCAACACCTTCACGCACCATTCATCACTCCAATCATGAACCACACACTACAAAGTTCATTCAAACCAACACCAACTTTATCAATTAATTAAATTTACCTATGTGCGTGATTTCTTAAAGAACATTTTACACATACACAACACCCACCATCATAAAAACTGCATCTGCTTTCGGCACACTTTCAAACATATCTCCTCCCACGTGCTCCACTGCTACAAACAATTAATAAAAATTAAATTTTCTAAGAGCACAAATAGCTAAAACAATAAAAAGTTAAGGACTTTATAATTGAACAGCTTTATTGTATTGTAATGGATTAGTTGAGTTCAGCTTATAATGTTTTTTTTTTTGAAACATCCAGATTTGGAAACTAGAGAACGTACCAGGATAGGGAGAGGCATGTTGGATGACATGAGGCAGATCAAAGTTGATGCCCTTAATGTGAGGGTATTTTGAAGTTATTATGTTAAGAGAGACTCCATGGCCACCTCCAACATCAACTACACTATTCATGTGCTCAAATCCCTTGTAGGATTCCACAATCTTCGTCATTATTAAAGTTGCACGGTTGGCCATTGCTGCCATGAAAAGATGATTGAAGCTTGAGTTTATATCGGAATACTCGAACACGTGTTTGCCATGGGCCCTGTCGAATGGAATACCTCCTTCCAGAATTGCATCTTTCAGTTCGTACCTTCAAATTATCAACATATAGTGAATCAAATTCCATTGTTTCACAATAATTTTTTTTTTAGTTATTGATAGATATGTGTACACAAACATCTTAGACAAAAGTATAAGACCATTAATGAGTAGAGTCTCCACTTAACTTTATGATAAGTTAACTTTATAGTATATTAGTGAAAATATACTTCACTTTACAAGTTAATTTTTTAGTATTAAATAAAGAGTTAAATTTCACTTCTTAATATGATATCAGAATTGTTATTAAAGAATTATTATTAGAGTCTATTTTAACGAGATTTGTTATTTGTTAGGAATATTATTCCATTTAATTCTATCATATCATCCATTAATGTTAAGTCTAACACTATATGTGTGAGGGTATATATTGAAAGTAAGTTAATTTAATGTATAAAAAAAAAAACTTTCACCCTTTTATTTCATAAAAATGCTTATGTTAAAGTCTATGTTTGAAATTCTAGAGTGAGAATAAGAAGAGAAAACTGACCAACTGTTAAGAGAGGCCTTGTCCTGAGCCAGCATCATCAAAGGGCCAAGAGAGCCAGCACCATGAACGGAAGTAAAGTATTTGGCGACAGGGTTCATTCCATAGAGCCTCTTCAGTTGCGGAGGAGAACCATGTTCATCAGCAACCACGGTGCAGTGAATGACAGAGTGACATGCAAGGAGCCTCAGAATACGATCGAGCATTGTGGCTGCTTCTGAGTTCTTGCATGGAAGCTTTTCTGCAATGTCTTTTGCCGATAGTTTGGCACCCTCACCTTCTTTGGCTATGATGTCAAAAATGCCAAGTTCTATGACCGTGTACATGGCCATGGATAGCACACTGGTGTTCACAATCTGAATGGCATAGGTGAAGCTTTTTTCTTCTTCCATTCCTTCTCCTTTCTTATTCTCATATACCTCTTTGGATCACTGATACGTCTATGTTTGCTTTATGGCTCTGAAAATTTGCTCCAACTCTTTATGTGTACAAATATAAATATAATTAAGAACATTGGCACTGAGGAATGGTATCAAATTACATGTACCGACCGGATTATTACTTTATTAGTATTCACAGTATGAAAGATTGGTTAAGGTTGTTTAATTATCGTTAAAAATGAACCAACCCAAGATTCGTTTTTTCTGTACTTTTCACTCTTAAAATTCAGCTACTTGTGTTTCTGACCATGTGGGGGTAGTATTGATATCGGAATTCTAACTTAATAACTTTACGGGTCAACCTAATTACCCTTATTAACTTAATTAAAACAAATATTATTGTTAATTAATGAGACATTAAATTAACTATTACGATTTGGGAAATAAGACAAATGGTTACTTAAAAAAATGTGTTTTGAAGTTTCAAATTTAAAATTGAAATATTAAGAGTAGTTCCTAATAACAAGAGCAGTATGCGGAAGCGTACCTGATGATCAGTAATTAAGAACAATATAGATAAAAGTGATACCTGATCTTCCAAATCAAATCAATGAAAGACTAGAAAT
>Ga0214542_1012265_pt1 | contig 11181 bp, 6 predicted proteins | sample CNSS1metaG_FD_160096 | JGI IMG/M metagenome (GOLD analysis project Ga0214542, IMG submission 160096) | Root nodule microbial communities from cowpea collected in UCLA plant growth center, Los Angeles, California, USA - CNSS1 | ecosystem: Host-associated > Plants > Roots > Nodule | place: USA...
GGTATTTGGAGAACCGAGGCCTAAAACTTGGCTCTAATTGCAAAAATGCCACCGCGCCATTATATGCTTCGGTTCCTGGCCAACCGAGGCATATAAGGCGAGGTAAAATGGGAATTCTGCACTAGTGTTAGGCATAGTAAATTTGATTGAGACTGTACTTTGGTTGAATTTACTGTGGATAATCTAAAAGTTCTCACTTTTAATCGAGACTGTACTTTGGTTAAAAGTGAGAACGCCAACAAATTAATTGATACTTTACATTGATTAATTTGTAAATCTATAACAATAATTAATTGAGCAATAATCTTTAGATAACCGATGATGAATCTATTTTGAAAAAGCAATGGAATCAATCTATTTTCTTTACTATTGTTTTTATTTCTTTTTATCTTTTAAATTTTATTTCTATCTTTGTTTATCTTAATCCCCTATATTTTTTATTTTATTTGACTAACCGTTTTGTATAGATTTTATAAGAACTAACTTGTTAAAAATCAATTCCGTGTTCGTTGGGAGACGACTTTGGGTTACTTTACCCTTTCTATTTTCTTGACTACTATCTTAGCAATATTAAAGTTGCTATAGTTTACTTGGATGTGTAATGTTGAGTATTAATGGCATGTCTTATTTTGCTAAATTTCCTCTATATATAATTGTTTATGGTTAACTTACCCATATTTGTTTGTTTGTTTGTTGTGTATGTGATGATTGTATGACGTGTGTAGGGATGTCAAAAAAATCCGTACCCGCGGGTATCCGCGGATAAAACCCACAACGGGTAGAAAATGGATATTAAAAATGGATACCAACTATCCGCGGGTATGGGTATTTTTGATACCCGCATGTTAACGGGGCGGATACGGGTATCATAGTATCCGTACCCGTGGATACCCGTACCCGCTAAACTTACACCCCTTGACATTCTTCTCATTCCTTTCTTTGAAATTTGGCATATACATCAAACCTTATATAGACAATGACATTTATGATATGTTTGTTGTCAAATGATAGAATCAAAATAAGATTACTTGGCATGTGGCAATTGAGGTTTATTATTTGTTTATTTTGTTTATTTTTCAGGAATCAACCAGAGAAAGTGAGTTTGTTGATCAAAACACTAATTAAAGAATTTTTATTATGTTGAACGTTATTTTATATTTACTTTTAAAATTATTTGGACTTGTATCAACTTGAGTTTATTTGAACTTTATTCAAAATTTATGACAATGATGCATTTTATTTTATTTTACTTGAATTTATGATTAAATATTTATTTTTTAAATAATTTTTCAAATACCCGTGGGTACCCGTGGATATTTGCGGATATGAAAAAAATAGGCGGATACCCGCATAACGGATACCCGACGGATGTGGGTACGGGTACAGGGCATATATTTATCCAACGGGTAGGGTACAGGGGAGCTACTACCCGTACCCTACCCGCCCAGTTGACATCCCTAGACGTGTGTGTTATATGGAAGCAGGTGATAATGTAGATGTTTCTGACGTGGAGTAATCGATGAGAATCTATTGAATGAAGTCGAGAGTTTATTATAATTTATTTAATTATTTTAAATCAAATATTAAAGACTCTGTAATCTTCTTTTGTTCATAGTTGTTATTTGGAATTGATTATACCAATTGACTTTTTGAACTACTCCTTTACAATTAAATTATCAACTTTTGTTTAAGTGCATTTAAAAAAAATGTTTTACTTCAAAATGTATACGTTTTATAACTCTCCGTGACATCCTAAATTGGGTGATGTCCCAAATTGGGGTGTTCCATCATGCCTCCATGGATTCTTGACCCAAACATATTACAAAGAAAATTCAACACAATAATAAAAACTTGGGCCTAAAATACAAGCCACAAACTTGCTAATTACACAAAAAAATCATTGATCCTATCAATTCTACATTTATTGAATTATTTAAAAACAAAAAATAAATTTTAGCCTAATCTTTGGCCCATGATGAAGACCGTTGGGACAAATATCATTCTCCCTTCCTTCTTGAAAAGGATTTGACCTTAGATTAAAAGGGAGTACAGTAATCCACGTCTTAAACTACTTATATACACCTAGGTCAAAAATTAATTCGTAGTGGTCATAAAAAATGCACTCATTAAATTTTAGAACCACAATAAAGATATTTGGAAATGTCAAATTGGATAAAGGCCTTTTAATGGAATTTTCATAATATCTACTAGCCTATGTTACAAATTTGTGCACTTTGAAATAGTTCTAGCCAAGAAGGCAACATTAATTCCAAGTTTAATTTTGTGAACTCTATGGACAATTTGGAAGAATTATGTAAATTTTAAAAACAAAAGAATGCATGAAAAATGGGAAAGGGTTTAAAGATTGAGTTACTCCCTTTAAGAGTTTAGCTTCAATTATTAGGGAAGGAATTAGGGATGGTGGCTCCTTAGACTTGATTCCATTCTTGTCATCTGTTTTGTTCTCAAACTCTTCCTTTTCTCTCTTCTTTCTTTTTTCTTGTTTAATTATTTCTTTTTCGAGTTCTAATCTCTCTTTTCTTCAATTTCTCTCCTTTTGTTCTCTTCCTTATCTCTTCTTTTCTTCTCGTCTTTCTCTCTCTCTCATCTTGCTCTCTTCTCTTGTCTTCTTTCCTTTTTTTCTTTTGTATTCCTCTCTTACCACTAATTTTTCTACTTTTTCTTCAATTTCTCTCAACTTTTCCTCCCTCAAGAGCTTTTTAAGCTTTTCTTTAAATTCACTTTCTCTATAAAAGAAATCGTCCTCAATTTTAATGAATGCTTTTCTTATCTTTATGAATTCTTTTAAACCATTCCAATCATCCATTATGGATTTTCTTCCTCTCTCCACTCTAAATTTCTTATTTTCCCACCACTTACATGCATGTCCTACAAACTTAGAAATGCAAAATCTAAGTATTTGATATTTACTATAACAAGTACATAATGGATACAACAACTCTTCTATTTTCCTCTACCATGCTAAATATGCCAATGTAATTATATCCTCACCAAAGAAAGGAATGTTACTATACATCTCATCCTCACTATGCTTATCTAAATGCAACCTAGGATGACTAAAATGGGAATACATACTCATCTTTCAAATCACATATGAATCAAACAAATTTTCTCATAACAATTTTCACATAGAAATTGATGTGAAATTCTAAAGAGAAATTAGAGTGAAAGTTCTTTAGAGATGCTCCCAAGAAAGGGAGGTTAGTCACTTGGACATACTTAGAAACCAAGTCTTTCCTAGCCAAAGATATTTTAAAACTCTTTCACAAAATTTTCTGAAAAAAAAATTAAGTGTTAGAATATCAATTTTAAGTGTATAAAGAAAATTTTCCTAAGACCAAAAAGGAAGGTCAACTTAAAAATATCACGAAGACCTAAACTTAAAAATACCTCAACAAAACTAATTAATAACAAAAGACAAAACATCAAAGAACCAAAAGACAAGCAAAAGCAAAAGACAAGCAAAACTAGACGAATACCTAAGTGAAGAAATAAGAGGCACTTAGAACCCCTTGACACTTCACATTACACGATTTAAGCAAAACAACTAAAGGTAAGGGTTGCTCAAGGCAATTTCCCACCCAAGCAAAGTAAACTAAAAATAGAAAATTGAAGAAAATTTACATTGCACAAATTTTCGTGATACATGACAAATAGAAACATATAGAACAATCCAAAGGCTTGGTTGGATGCACTCCTCAAATTTGGTTGTAACTCTTGGACTAGCCTAATAACCTTCAGTGTCTCTTCTCTCACCAATATTTCCCTCATAACAATCTAAAGTCTATCCTATCAAGATTTGTTGTTTGTTGGGCCTATCGTGTCACCTGCTATCAGATCACTATCAAACCACTCAATAATGTCTAGTTTCACACTTGAGATGTATATTTCTCGACATGAGGGGAATGTTGAAGATCCCACATTGACTAGAGACAAGGTAAATTTATAGTATATAAGTGGATGTAAATCTCACGTTACAAGTTGGTTTATTGGGGTTGAGTTAGGTGATGACCCTCCTTGTGCGTGATGGATGGAGGAAGGAGGCCCCATGGCAGTTCAATAGAAGCAAAGAAGGCAACAAGGTGTTTCAGTGGTGGGATAATTGAATGGTGAAGGTTGTTCTCTAAGAAGGTTGGGCTAATCTTAGAGGAGGAAGGCTAGAGGAGGTTCCTAAGGGAAGCTTCTAACAAGGTGACTCTTAAGTGAAATTTGTGGAGTGATCTCAACAACATCTCCTTAAATATTCAAGAGTGTCAAATAAAAGGGGTGGAGGCCTTCATTTATAGTAGAATGTAGCTCAAAAGCTAAGCTAATTGGTTCCTAAAATGAAGGCACATGGAGCAAATGTCTAATTGAATTTGGCGCCTAATTCTAACCTCCAAGATTCACCTTTCACGGATCAAATGCCATGTGGCATGTCACACCTCCCACATTTGCACCATGTGCTCAATGTGCAAAGGAAAGGGAGCATGCTTGCTAGCTCTCGGCTTGAATGGATCCAATTTCAATAGTTAGGTGATTTATGACCCAACATACTTCAAGCTAGGTTCTAGGATTTTTACAATTTATTGAAAGCTTAGCCTAATACATGGCCTAAATAAAAACTACACTAATGGACTATTAGAAAGCCCATCAAATCTTTATGTCATCCTTGGCCCATGGGAAGAGCATTTGAACCCCATTGGACTCATTGTATTCTTGATGTTCCATATATTCTTGTATTATTTTAAGCATGCAGCTAATGATTGGGCCTTTGATTGGACCTATGGTTGGGACCAAGTCATCATTAGGCTTAAGAATAATGATTAGTGGTAAGTAATTATTGCAATTTAGGTCAAGTTCCTTTTATCTATTTTCATATCTATATAAATTATTAGCTTATTTTAGGGTTAAGTAATGCACATTACAAATCTATGTTGAATTTATATTACTATATTAGATTCACATTTTATACCATATGTCGTTATACTTTGCTTATGAACAAAAAATGGTCTTTGAGAAATTAATTCCACTTGTTTTTCCTTTGTTTATTTTCTAAAACATTGAAGGAAAGGTTTCTTTGGAAAATCCCTAATTTAAACAAAATTTGCTCGAAAATCTCTTCTATTAGTATAAAACTTTAATAAGTAAGGATGTCGATGTGAGCCAACTTGCCCCATTTTGGCCAACCCACATTTGGCTGCAAAAAGTGGATTTGGTGATGAAGGCTTAACCACACAAGATGTCATGGAAGCTCTCTGAAGAAGTATCACAAGGAGCATGTCTAGAGGGGAAACTTCTAGTCCTTCATCTTTATCTTTGCATTGCATTTCATTATTGTGATTCCCCTAAGTGGACTTAGTTGACTTACCTTGGTTGACTTGTTGACCTTTGACTAAGTTGGATTTGTTGACTAAAGTTGACTTGACTTAAGTCAACATGATAATCTATGTTTATGTGTTTTGTAGGATTAATTAGGATAAAGGAGCATGACCTAGGTTGAGCAATCCTTGTGGAGAATGAAGATGATGTGGATCTTAGGTGGGGGAGAGAGGAAAACAAAAAGCATAAAGCAAAAGGAGCTTGTACATTTTGTCTCCTTTTGTCTTTTTCTCCTTTTGGCCTTTTGTAGAGACATCCTTTGTCTCATTTTGGAGAGCTTGGCCGAGATCCATTTAGGGTTTTCCACCACCATTCAAGTTTGTGCTACTTTTACGAGATGTTTCTAGAATGTAAGGTTTTCTATTTGTTAGTTACCCCTTTTGAACTTTGTGCTTATTTCCTAGAGGTCCCTAAAACTCTTTATATAAGGGGTTGACTACTATGATATGATAACTACTGTGTTTTCTAAACTTGATAGGTGAGTAAAAGTGCAAGATTTTTAAGAGTGACATGAGAGAGATAAAGTGGAATCTTGAACAAATATGGTAAAGCATAACCTTGTCTCTTCCTCACTCTTTTGATTCACAACAACCGTTCACCCTACTCTAGGAATTATAATCAGGTTGGACTAGAAAGCAGTCGGGTTTTTGGCTCTGTCTAAATGTTAGGCACTTGGTTGGGTTTCACTTAAACAACTTAAGCAATGGTTTGTTGGTCATTAGTTTCATTATTCTACTTCTAGAGCCATGGCCTTTTCATTTTCTAAGGGCTCTGTTTTGCCTCTTTGTAATTGATATATGCTTCTGTTGCTTTTAGTTTCGGCCTCCTATTCATTAGGCCATATTCTTATATGTTTGATATCTAGTTTTGTTGGCTATTATGTTTTGTATGACCTTAATACCAAGCTTTTGCATCTTTTTGTCCAGATTATGTATCTTTTGTAAAAAGATTGGAACAACCCATAAATGCTCTTATTTTATTTATTTATTCTTTGTCCAAGTTATTTATCTTTTGTAAAAGGGTTAGAACAACCTATAAGTACTCTTATTTTATTATTTTTTTCTGATAAAAAAAAAAAAAATACAACCACCATCCCGTTTTCTGCCAAAACAGGTACAGTGATATTCCAGTGTTACTATACCGGTTTTGCATGTATGAAACGAAAACATAAAAATAAAGAAACAAATATGTTACGCCAAGACTTAAGTTTTTGCAGTAGAAAAGGGAGAGGAGGGGAAGAGAATCACGTTTTCCTTTTTCCTCCTCCTCTCGTTGAAAGTAAAAGTGTAAAAATTCAAGTCCAAGAGTAACATTTATGACACAATTGCATTGCATTAACTCGCTATTCCTCATCTAATTGAAGATTTTAAAAGCTAATCATAATAACTATCAACGATAAAAAAGAAAACTTCTTGTCAATTTAAACTCTATCAACAGGGGATAATGGTGGCATTGGAGCATATTTTAAAGGTGCTTTCCTCTGATCTTTGCCGTTGTTTTGTTCCTTAAGGATTTCTTTATGCATGTCATCTATTTCCAAGACACCTGGTAGTTTCTGGCAGTTAATAACCGCAACTGAGATGAAAAATGCCTGTAAGTGAGAAATTGTTGAGTCGAATTCAACTGAGTAGAAACCGTCCTTCAGTGGCAACAAAGTGAAAAGTGGTTTGTCTTGCCCAGCTTCTCCCTGAAAGTAAAGATAAGGATAACAATATGTAATGGGAAGTCTACAATATTTGTAATGCCCAGAACTATAAATATATACCTGAACAAAAAGTTGAAAACGATCATGAGGCTGATAGCTCCTTGGAATACATGAATTCTGCTTCGGGTTAGAGAGCACAAACAGTCTGCAACCAATGTCCCAACCGCCACAATCACATGATCCCCCGGATTTCCATCGGTAGATCAATGGGGTAGGTTCACCTTTGTTTGGTGAACCATGTATACCACCTGGAAGTATAGCTGTAGTGCAAACAAAAGCATCATTTTCCCCTGAATTGGACAGGCACCTTTCATCTGCCAAGCACTTTGAGCATCCTTTCTTCAGCATATAATTATCATTATGCAGTTCTTTATTGGTATTTTCACATAAGGTCGCAATAACAACAGCGGCAAGCTCTGCGCTCTTGATGAACTTTGGTGGTCCTTGATCTGTATGGCCCATTTCCACACCCGCTAGAACATATTCTTTAAGCATAAGCTTTTTATTAGGGTGCTGATCGGCTGATTCTAGGATTTTAGAGCTTTTCATTTCAGCAATAATATTGTACGCATAGCCACAGTTCTTTTCTTTGTTTCCATGACTGATCCACCCGCTACTCGTTTTCTTAATTTCATTAACCAGGTAGAACGTAAAACAGCAGCCTAAATCGCCCTTATCCAGTGATGTTAAACTATTCTTGGTAGCAGCAAAAATCTTTCTTTCATTGTTGAGCACAAATTTAAACAAAGGCACTCCGTTTTTTATTGTAAGCTGCAAGAGGCCTTGAACTGCTGATCCTTTGCTCTTTTCAGAAAGCAGTGATTCACTGACACCAACAGTCCTGAAGCTTGAATTCACGCTTCCCTCTAGTGTCTGACCACTGTGAGCTGAAAGGTGTTTGTCTGAAGGCTTCAGTTTCAATATAGGGTCTAGCAACCTCCGCATGGGGCTGGATCGATTTCTGTTATGACTGTTTGACTTCCCTTTGCTTGGATTGTCCCAACGTACAGAAGATTGAGGCGTCACGGGACCAGACTTTGCACTGACATACATTGAACTATATTTTGGAAGTGTTGGCCCCTCTTTGAAACTGAAACTTCTTCCAATTCGACTTAGGCTGAAACTAAACCGATGATTATGGGATACATTCATTTCCTTCTGAGCTGCCAGTTCAGCAGTTTCTTGGTCCGGTGATTCCTTCAAGTTACTAAAAGCACACTGATCTCTCAACTTAGCATCTAAAGTATCCTTTTCAAAGCAAGCACCTATTGATTGCAGACTAGACATCTTGTTTATTATGGAAGATGGTGTCTCAGACGTAATAGACGAGCGGTCTATACCGTGATCAGTACTACTGATGTGTTGCATTGTTTCCAAAGGAGAAGAAATCTCAACTGCAGAACATGGTGCCCGTGACAGTGAGATTTTGGAACATCCATCTTCAGAATGAGCCTCCTCAGGAAGAGAAACATATGACAAACTACTTTTGGTTGATTCTGAAAAGTTTTCATCCGATGACAATCTAGATTCAGAAAGCTGAAAGTACTCTGAAGAACTTGACTGGGGAATTTCTTGGGGACAAAGCAGCACAGTATTACTTGGTTTGCTATGAAAGTGTTTATGACCAAAGTCAAAATCTGATTCCTGCAACCGATTCACCGTTTTACTGGTTTCACTACTGGACGAGACCCCTTTTCCTTTTGATTTAATCGATGGCAGTCCCATGTCAGATCTAGATTTATGATTTCTTTCTTTCTTCTTGTGATTACGCTCTTGCAAACTCTCCATGTTCTGCTTATCTCCGTCAACCCTATCATTTGCATTTTCATTAGGGACCGATGAGATTCCATGAAGCCTTGTGTTTGATGCAAAATTTTTGACTCGTGAAGTCCTTTTACTATAGTCAGTTTTGCCAGAGGACTCAAACACCAGGGGTGTCATTATCTTCTCATCTCCAGTGCTCTTAATTACACTTCTGTAAGATTCAAATCGTTTGACATCATGAAAAGGAATTTTGGCACTTCCAGATTCCCTGTAAGATGGCCTGATGCCCGAAGAAGACAAATTTTTCTCATCATTGAGTTTTTCCTTGCTGCCAACACTGGTTGATGGTTTGATGGCTGTTCTTGATGACGATCCGCTGCTATTGAATGATATGAAGTTACTAGCAAGTACTGGGATATGCTTCTGCTTCCACTGCTCAAGTCGAGACCAATCTAGAACACCAACATTGAAAGCTTTCTCTTCAATGTTTTCTACTCTACTGGCATGCTGGAGATAACCTGGTAAGTTAGACATGTGCTTGACAAGTTCATCTCTTTCAGTTGCGCTTCTCGTCATAGTTTCTGTGTTCTGAATCCTGCCTCCTGCATCTACCACGGTCTTCTGTTTGAGATCACTGCATTGTGCACCAACACCACTCTTTGACTTCAACTTATCAGCTTCCTTCAGACTTCGTTTCGAATGGCGCAATTCGGAACACTTTTTAGCTGTCTTTGAACTGCTATGCTGTTTTGAGCTGCTCTTTATGAACTCCAAACTAAATCCCATGTCCTCAGCAGATTTCAACTATCCATTACTTTGCTGTATATTATTGGGTGGAATCAAAAATATACACTCAAAGTTCACATTTCACACTGACGTTTCACCCATATACTAATGCTGATGAAGAGTTTCTCCTTCACTCAATTATCTGCCAGTAAATTTTAACAATTGCATCAGTAGAAACAAAAAGAGGTTTGAAAATTAAGGTTCAAATGATGGTAACTCAACACAAGCAGTAAAAATTGAGACAAGGTTTGTCAAAAGAAAGGTTCACGCCATGACACAAGTAATAATTAAACGATCTACAGAGGAAAAAAAATTGGTCACATTGAAGGGGTACCGTTTTCTCATGGCACCAAAAATAGCAACATCAATCCAAAAAACATGGATCAAAATTTTGACACTGTCCTCCAGAAGGGATTTAGGAAGAAAGTAACGTGAAAAGGAAACAATTGAATGCATTGAACAAAGGAAATGTACATAGACTTATTGAAACCCATCCACTCTTTGATTCAATGAACAAAGTGATGGTAGATACCTACTCTTCATTTCCAAAACAGAGACAACAGAGGGACTAAATTCCACTTCTCACTAAAATATTATATCCGTTTTTCTAAATTTGACGCATAATCCCACATCGTGTAACCCAAAACAGGAGCTCCAGCCAAATATAGAGAACCATATAGACATCGTTCATTACACATAAAATTGACATACACGACACTGTGACAGTGATATCTGACTCGTTCATAACGAAAACGATGGATTTTTAATACTTAACCCAACTCAAAAACCAGAAAAATTAATTGAATTTAAAAAAAAAAAAAATCAAAAAATAAATACCGAGCTAGCCTTGAAAAAGAAAAAAAGAGACACTACCAAGAACAGAAACTTACATTGTTCGAAGAAAATCAAGTGCAACAAAACCCACATTCCAAAAAGAAAAATAATTTTGAAATACGGATATCAATTAGTTTCCGTTAAACACTAAAACTCGATTTTTCTTTTATTTCCACCATACTTACCCATTAAAAGAAGAGAGACGGACCATTTAAAAGGATAGCGACACAAAACGAAAAAAATGTACAATCAAAATTCAGGAAATCAAATCTTACCCAAAATAAGTGAAAAAGAAAATCCGAAAGTAACGTGGGTGTTGCAGCAATGATCGAGAGAAGGATCCTTCGGTGGGAAAACAATAAGAACGTAGTTTAGAAGCGAAGTAAAGGATTACAAAAAAGCCATTGTTGTTTCTTTCATTATTTCGTTCTTTCTTCTTCGTTCATCTTGGTATATTTATATATTTTTTCTCCTCTTCTTTCTTTATTTTCGGTTTCGTATTAGCGTGCCGCGTTTTTTACCTCAAGAAAGAGAATAATCATCGATTACGTTACTATAGGAAAAGGAAAAGTAAAAGGAAAAGAGAAAAGAGAAATAAATAAAGATAATTTTAATGCACTATACGATTTACCTCGTCATATATATATATATATATATATATATATATATATATATATATATATATATATTATTTTAATTTTTCTTATTTT
>Ga0214542_1012266_pt1 | contig 11181 bp, 9 predicted proteins | sample CNSS1metaG_FD_160096 | JGI IMG/M metagenome (GOLD analysis project Ga0214542, IMG submission 160096) | Root nodule microbial communities from cowpea collected in UCLA plant growth center, Los Angeles, California, USA - CNSS1 | ecosystem: Host-associated > Plants > Roots > Nodule | place: USA...
CAACCTTACCTTGAATCCTTACCTAGTTATACAGATGGGGCACCACCATGAACACCCACTAACAGGGGCCATGGAATTACGTCCCGACCACTGAAGCGCAACCCCGGAGGTCTCACCTAGAGACCCTAAGGAATTACACGCTGACACGGACCAACATTCACAAATTGGCAATTAAGGGAAATCAAACTACGTTTCTCAATTCCATATCTCTGATCAATTACCACCCAATGTGTCTAGGGTCTCATCTCATGACAACACCATGTTTCATTTAATTTCACACCACCACTCATTTCACATGCTAAGCCTCATACCAACTCATTCACCCACAATTCAAGATTCATGCCAGACATATATTTCATACTCCATTATATACGCATCTATCATCACACAACCATTCCCATCAAAACAAATCACACGGGAACACCCAAAAGTCCAAAACGCCGCACGGTCTCGCCCAGCATCTCGCCCAGGCTGAGGGGTCTCGCTCAGGCGAGATGTCTCGCTCAGGCGAGTCTCCCCTCGCCTAGGCGAGAGCACAAAAACAAGGGTGTGGAAATTACGGGATCTCGCTTAAGCGAGATCCCTCTCGCCTGAGCGAGTGGCCAGCTCGCTCAAAAGAGGAGCGAGTCGCCTGAGCGAGATTTCGTGCAGAGATCTCCCTGTTTCATCTCGCCTAGGCGAGATTGACTCGCTTGGGCGAGATCTACAGGTCTCGCCACTGTTCATCACTGTAACAGCCAGGAAAACGAACCAAACGACACATGCAATATACTCTTGCACACCAGAACGAAGTATCACACTAGAAAAATCAATAACTAACTCCACACAACTCAGAATAATGACTCGACGCTAAAACCCTAACTTCCCGTACCTGGAAAAGGGTTAACGGAACTTTGACGCGGAACTTCGGGGGCACAGCAACTTGAAAGGCGAACTTACAAAACTGGCAAAAACAGCGGAGGACATGATTATATCGTACTTTAATCGGTGGAAAACGAATGTAAAACCTCATAAGGTAGGTACAGTAGGTTAGAGTTACTTACGCGGAGCAGAAAACACTAGTCGAGCTCTCGGGATGAACTGGTTCTAGGCGAAGACGAAACCCTAGCAGAGGGGTGGCGGCTGCTGAGTTCAGGGCAAGGGTCCTGGAAATGAAGGGTACCCCTTAGGTTTAGGGCAGACCTAAGGGTATATGCGTTTGGGCTGGCCTTAGGCCCAATCACAAGGGCGGCCCACTAACCTTTAGTGGCTGACAACAAAAAGAACAACAATAAAAAAAATGGGCCTTACAGTTAGGCTGAACATCGAGATATACTAACCCAAATTTAACTATATTCAACCACGTTGGTATTGTCCAAATTTTACCATATTTGACAAGGTCAGTCATGTACGAACTGTTCGAAATTTAACTGTATGCTGTTTTTTATCTTCTTTTATTATTTTTTGTAAAAACTTTAATACATATTTAAGTTGGTAATTAATATATCGTTAGATTTTTTTCATGTTATAGATCATTTTATATTCAGTTTTATATTCGCAATAGAAATAGACTTTTCGTTTTCACTTTGAGGTTCAGTGTCACTGTTTTGCTTCTTTGGTACCCTGGTGTGCTTGTGGACAAAGATGTCATTTTCTTATATATACAGTTTCAAGAACTTGTTCTAGAACTCTATTTTTTGCTATATCTAGGTGATGTAAGTAATATTTAACTTTTGCATTTGATTTACGTTATTAATGGTTATATATGTCTTTTCTTAGCTGCGATTCTTTTGATAGGACTTGCGTTGTGTTTGCATTGGTTGTTACAATGCCATTGATGCATTGTTCGGCTCATTTTTTTGACATGCATAGCTTATATCGGTGTCTTATTGCATATATGGTAGTTGCAGAGATTTGAGGATTTTGAAGCTGATTTTATGATTGAACGGGGAAACAAAGTGGCTATATTGGGACAAACTATTTCACAAACCCAAATGAAAAGCAATTTAACTTTAAATACACGGTGTAAAACCTAGAACGAGTAAGAGATGCCAATAATTTTATAGGGGTGCTAAAAGAAAAATCCAAACCAGAAATGAATGACCCGTTACCCGAAGGCCCATGGTGTCCAAAAAACATCATCGTTGGCTTAAGGAAAACATGTGGCAGGATAACTACCTCAACAACCACACATAAACCTCTGTCTGAAACAACCATCACTTTACACACATCACAGCCATGGCTACTCTGAGCTTCAACCCCGCCAGAATAAAAACCCCATCTTTCAAACATTCCAAACTCACTTCTCCATCCAAACCCATCACAATCCCATGCACCACTTTCCCCTTCCACAGCCACCCCAAACTGATCCACTTTCGAACCCATTCCGTGTCGGAGAGCACCCAGAAAGAAGCACCCGAAGCAACTCTCCAAGAAGAAGATGACCCAACTGCGGAACTCAGATACCTTGACCCTGAAACCGACCCTGCCACCATTACAGACTGGGAACTTGACTTCTGCTCCAGGCCCATTCTCGACGCCAGAGGGAAGAAGGTTTGGGAGCTGGTTGTGTGCGACAAAACGCTGTCGTTGCAGTACACCAAATATTTCCCAAACAATGCCATTAACAGCATTACCTTGAAGGATGGTATTGTTGCTGTTAGTGATGAATTGGGTGTCCCGTTGCCCAGAAACATTCGCTTCTTCAGGTAGTTCATGAGCGAGTTTCGTTGTACTGGTAGTTTCTAGAAATAGGAAAAGTGAAACTAGTATCTGAATAAGCTTAAATTAGCTTATGCATGAATTAAAAATCAGATTTTTGAGAAGTTAATGAGGGAATTGACTTCTGCAAATTAACTCATGTATAATCTAATTTCAATTTACAAAGAAACTGATTTCATGTTTTCTCTTTTTTTTTTTTTTTTTTTTTTTTTTACTTTTTTAATTTTTTTTTTATTTTATTTTAATTTTAAAAAAAAATTTTTTTTGTTTTTTTTTTTTTTTTTTTTTTTTTTTTTCTATATACTATATGAAGATGTTTCTCGAATTAGAAGTTGGAGTGTGGAATGTTGGTTTAAGTGTTTGTTGCTTTGCAGGTCGCAGATGCAGACAATTATTACAAATTCATGTAATGAGCTTCGCATAAGGCCTGTTCCTAGCAAACGGGTATCTATGGAGAAATTACTTTATGAGTTTTAGACCATGTTCATGATCTTGCTTAATCTTCAAGTTTTATTTGCTGATCCTTCTTGTTGAAGTGGCCTATATTTTATGTGGTTCTTCTGATCCTTTTCAGTGTGTGTCAATTATTCTATGGCTAGAGGAGCGGTATGAGACCATATACAAGAGGCACCCTGGATTTCAAGAAGGAGCCAAAACTCTTTTGGCACTTGATAATCCTTTTCCCACGGAACTTCCAGACATTCTTTATGGGAAAAGATGGGCTTTTGTCCAATTACCTTACTCAGGTATAGAGATAGAAGATTTCATGCAATAAGTTTCACAATTGCTTGAAAAATGATGTCTGTCCCTTTTGATCCTCTGGGGTCTGAAGCATATGTTTTTCATTTATCAATGTTCTTACTTTGTTAGTACTCTTTTAAACTTTAACTACTACCAACATTACTTGGATTATGATGGTCTCTTTTTTTTTTCTTTTGACACAAAATGATTAACAAGTAAGCTTAATGCTTCAAATTATTCTCCTAGGATATGCCTCTCTAACCTTGAATAACCTGTTTTAAAGCTGTTCGAGAAGAGGTGTCGAACTTTGAGAAAGGATTTTGTGGTTCTGGGTTGGATCTTGATTTGTTAGGTCTTGAAATTGATGACAACACATTAATCCCAGGACTGGCTGTTGCATCTTCTAGTGCTACAGCATTGGCAGGTACAAAACTACAGATTTCACGTTTTCTGCTAATATATTTCATCTTTTGTCCCTCACAACAAACTCTTTGTATGCTTGGAATCAATTATTTAAATAGATGGTAACAATGTGTTTCATATCACATCAAACTGTGATATTACAAAAACAACAGTGAAGTTGAGTTTTAGGTTCTCCAGAAACACTTATAAAAGGAAATAAAAAGATAAAATTCATTAAGTTTTCCTCGGATGTTAAATTAACTCTTGCACTTCTACTTTTTATAGAAGTCCTATTCTCTTATCTAGCTTCTCCCAAAGCAAATGTAACAGAAGAAACTTGATTCATTTTATTTTTTATTTTCTTCTATATAAGTATTCCCTTTCTACTTTTATTTTGAAGAGCTTCTCCAGAATTAGATTTGAACAAACCCTATTTTAAAGAGAAGAAAAGCCTAAAACAGCCAGACCAAATGTTACCAAAGGAGTGAAATAAGCGTTCAAACTTAATGGATCATGCATCTTGAATGCTAACTCTGTTGATACTCTAAAATAAATGGATAGCAGAATGCCAACTTGGTTCACCAAGTGATTTTGAGACCTAAAACTTGGTTTCTTCTTTTGATGTCTTGATTCTGAAAAGCTTTTGCATAATGTTTGTGATGTGATGTATCACCAATAATACCATGCTTTGTATGATTTTGAATATCTTTATCCAATAAATTTGTTCTGTAAATTCTGAAAGCTTTCATCACTTATTGCCACAGCTGTTTTAAGTGGATTGGAGGTCTGTGCTGTGGAAGCAGATGCTGCTCGTGCTCGCCTGATTCTTTCTGTTGGAATTTCTACTCGATACATATTTTCCACCTTTAAGAAAACTCCCCAGACATCTGGTGAAGCTGAAGCTTGGGAAGCTGCTAAGAAAGCTTGTGGAGGTTTGCATTTCCTAGCAATCCAACCAGACTTAGATTCTGAAGATTGTGCTGGATTCAATCTGTTGCTAGACTTGCCATTTCCACCTGTATAATTGTACAGATATTATGGTTGATTTGAGTCTTCACTGAACAAATAATACTATAATAGAATATATTAGAAATAAAATGATTTCATAGTATATAAATTATTATATAAGTTATTGCAAATCTCATCTTAATTTTATAAGGTTTAGTTAGATTTAAAATTTACTATTTAACGGCCACCACCTGTGGTTGAGCATAACACTTCAAAAGATATAACTTCTCTTTTAATTTTCTTGCTGTTGAAATTTGTGAGCATGTGCCGCTGCTGTAGCATGCAGAATTGAATACTAATACCATGATTAAGCCTCGAGAGGTTGTAATAATGAATTAAGCAATAAAAGAGGAAGAAAAAACAGCAAAGACACGTGTAGTAAGAGATTATCATAAGGAGGATAACAAAAGTGTATTTACTAGAGTCATGAGACCTAGTTTATATAACAGAAAATAAAAAAGAGCACTAAGCGCAAGCAACCTACCAGAAACAGGAAAAAACGGAAAACATGCTGAGCGAAAGAACCAATCACTAAATGCATTATGCAGATTTTGAATTTTGAGAACTTCGGAAAAAGATGAGTTTATCTAAACATTTATCACTTGCACCTACTCCAAATCAAATAATGCACTTATAACAAGAGAAACAATGAGATTATAGAAGACCGTTTACACAAAAACTAGAAGATTGTAGCAACGGAAACAATGAGATTATAGAAGGTCCTTTTCACAAAAACTAGAAGAGTTTTATAGCCAGGGAAACAATGACATTATTGAAGACATTTTACACAAAACTAAAAGAAAAAAAGAAGTTATAGCAAAGGAACAATGAGTATATAGAAGTTCCTTTACAAAAATCTAGAAGAAGGTTATAGCAAAGAGAAACAATGAGGTTATAGAAGACCCTTTACACAAAACCAGAAGAAGGTTATAGTATGAGAAACAATGAGATCATAGAAGATCATTCACCCAAAACTAAAAGACGGTTACAGCTACCATGAAGGACCGAAAGATACTTTAGTACAAATATTTATCATAGATATTCCACTTGCTAAACTAGTTATGAATAACTAATTTTCTTTATAATCACAGTAAACATTCGTTTAAGTCCGTATTTTAATCTTGAGTCTGATGCGGACTTATGAAATTTTAAGAGTTATATTACAATATGAAATATTATGAGTGTTAAAAATTTGTAGAGATTATGAAAATATGAGAGATATATGATATATATATATATATATATATATATATATATATATATATATATATATATATATATATATATATATATATATATATATATATATATATATATATATAGATAGATAGATAGATAGATAGATAGATAGATAGATAGATAGATAGATAGATAGATAAATAGATAGATAGATAGATAGATAGATAGATAACAAAATGTAACATAATATAAAGTCAAATAAATTTACGTGATTTTTTTTTAAATAAAATCGCAAAATTATTGATCCTAGAATTTTTTTCTTTTCAAATGCAGATTTAAGCGAGATACAAACTTAAATGAGTGCGAACTTAAGCGAATATTTACTATAAATAAAAGAATAACTTTTTAAATATGACTAAATTACCATGTTGTATATTATGTCGTTAATAAAATATGTATAAAAAAATGACTTAATTGTCTTAACAGAAAGGAACGAAACCTAAATGCTATGGTAATCAAATCAAGACTTTTTCTTCATAGAAAAAAGATAAAATATATATTTTCAAAATGATTTGAAAAAAATAATTCAAGTTCCAACTTAACCATTAATCCATCCCTAAAACTCCATCTGAGTGGTTCTCTCTATAAGGACGAAAAGTAGCTTAGGCGGATGAAAGAGTGGACCTTTCAATTACATTGAATCTTGTTGTCCAATAACTCCATGGTATCCGCTCATGGATGGTAGTTGACTGATTGGAGTCATTTTCAGGCTTTCTAGTAGTTGGAGTTTGTGGAACAAGTTGAAGAGATCCCATCTTTTCTAGTACTTGTGGAGAATCCATACCAGTAAGAAATAACTTTAGTCTTGGGAAACATATTTCTATTAAGAGGTCCTTGCCTTTTTTTTCCTGCTAGGTAAGTTGGGAAGTCCTTAATAAGGCAGGGGAAGTCGAGTCCCTTATCTTTGAAAAGCCTCAATCCGCACTATCGATTTAAAGACATAATCACTAAAGACATTCTTTTTTTCGGTTGAGTAAGGGCTACTTTACTCCTCTCCCTTTGGTCGAGTTGCTTTGCACCTCTTCTTTAGCTTCTTTTGTAATGCCTATAGTTAATAGCTCTAGTGGCTGCTTTTTGAGATACTAATTATATTGTGTGAGTTCATTTATGACCAACCTCAAGCGAAAGTAGTTATAAGTGTCTCTTTCTGTGTTGTTATGATTCCATGATCTTCTTTGAGGTAAACCTGCTTATCTACTCCAAAAGTTTGTGTTCAGCTAACCTTGGATACTCCTCAAACCCTTTGTCATACACTTGAAGATAGTCGTATCCACACGAGATATTGTCCTTTGATGTTGAATGCGCTGGTGTAGATTTATTCTATTTTTGTAATGAATCATAGTGACTTGACCCGTGTCAATAAGGTTTGAAGAAGGCTATGAGCCAGGATTTAAGGGCTTTGACCACTACTCATGATCCAAGGGAAGTGGATTGGCTTGGTACACCCCTACTTGAGAGCCTTTATATTGGTTCCCTGAGGAGGCCACCTTTTTATTTGTTAGCATTTTCAAAAGACTTAAACTGAATGGTCAAAGACTGGGAGTATTGATGGGAATAGGCGGGGTTCGACCTTAGTAGTGGGGAAGACGTCCAATTAGTAGTGGGGAAGTTTGAGAGCGCCCAATGGTGGTTCTTTTTGTCTTCCGAGGGTGGTCTAAGGCAATATATACCTATAGGTGAGTCCTTTTTGCATGTTTGCAGTGTTGAGCGTGATTCTGGTGCCTCCTAACATGAGTATTTGTCTAAGAATCAATTTTTCTTGTCCAATCATGCTTCCTTAAGTTCTAGCTTGTTTTCCTCCACTATAATTGTTTCCTATTGACTTATTTCATACATTTATAATAGAGATTAAAAGTAAAAAAGCATCAAACAACTAAAATACAATCACAATGCAAAAACAACATAAACCTAAGGATTAAACAAGATAAAAGCTATGGAGAAGTTGACTTTATTCACAAAACTTAACACCAATAAAAGGTAGAAAACAATGTTATCAGGAAAGGCGTTCAATTAACCATGTAGACAAATTTGTAGGTGCGACATGTAATTTGAGATACGAATTTACTTACTATTCAATTTTCCAACCAGAAGGTGTTAAAGAACAAGAAAACATGGTTTGCATATTGAACATATCTATGTACGATTTAAAGCGAGTGCCCAAGTGTTTGTACAAGAGATTTGATTCCTTTGTCGTTAGCCTTGGTTATAGCTAACTACATTCAGACCATTGTACTTATTACAATAGGTTTGCTAAGGATGATTTCTCATCTTGATGTTCTATGTGAATGTGTTAAGACTTTGGCAAGTGTACCAAGTCGCGCAAGTAGTAACCGGTAAGATCAGAATATCGTTTCCCAAGAGACTCGTGCATACTAAATAATTGCGTAATTAGTGACTAATTTAAACTAATGAATAAATTCATAATTTGAGTTTTTGTATACAAGAAAGTAAATATTTCATAAACAAGTAAAATTGAACTTGGATATTTGAAGACTCTAGAAAATGGTAAAGACTAGAAATGCAATGGATTGATATTGTTGGAGTTAGACTTCACCTACTTCACTCTCATGTATATTACATAATAAAACTCTTCTCCATTAATTACTAATGTCAACCCACAAGTCTACTCAAACCCTAATCCCTTAGCTGAATAAGCCTAGGTTTCCTTATTTAGAGTCAATTCCTTGAATCCCTAAATAAACAAACCCGCTTTACAAATTAGGGTTTAAGACAACTGATGGGTCAAGTTCCATTCCTAGATACAAGTTCCATTAGGTATCTTGTTCCAATTCTAGGTTTCAAGAGATATTTTCCAATACCTAATGACCCAAATATCATGCAATGAATAGTCAAAACAAAGCAAGCTTTAAGCACATGAACAAAGATACTAGCAATCAATGAAAGAAGCATTTATATATTCAAACCATTCAAAAATACATGAAAGTTCAGTGGCTACATCTAACCCCAACAAAAATGGGTTTAGCTCTCCATTGTCATGGAGAGCTCAAGCTTACAAAATGGAAATGGAAGAGGGAGGAGATACAAAGAGGAAAAAAGGGTAGTTCCCATTAGCCCTAGCAGACCTCCAAGCGCTCCAAGACGTGTTGCTCGAGCTCCAAAATGTCCAAGATGAGTTTCCCCTCGCGAAAACAGAAGAAAAAGGGCCACTTGACACATCAGCGAAAATTGGCGCCTGGCGGAAGCCTCTCACCGCTAGGCGCTAGCCATCAAACAGGGGCCAAAGTTTTCATCTACCACCCGGCGGCGTCCAGGTACCGCCAAGCGGTAAGCGGCAATGGCGCCTGGCTGGCATTTGTTTGGCGCTTGGCGTTGGCGGCCTCTTGCGCCTGGCGCTAGCTCTGTGTTGTCGGGCGCTTCCTATTGACATTTTTTCTCTTTTCCTTGCTATTCCGGGTCACTCATTTGTCTGGACTTTTGGAGCAAAGCTTCCAATCTACAAAAAGGACACAAAAATGGGGATTAGTGGTATATTTAGATCAATGTAACCTAAAATGTATTTATTTACAAAAGTAAAGTAAAATTGAGGATTAAGTAGGTTAAAAGCTTTGGAAGAGATGATTTTACTAATGAAATATAGCTTGGATAATGGTAAAAATTAACATTATCAAGATGACATGTTGGAGGTAGGCCCCAACAAAGCTCAAATCTAGGAATTAAAGGCACAATTAGCTAGGGAGCTTGATAAGAAGGACTTGGGACCAGCAAAGATGATTTAGGGATGCAGATTCACCGAGACAAAAAAGATAAGAAGATTTAGCCCTCTTAGAAGAAATACTTGTTGAAAATCTTGTGGCGCTTCAACATGCAAGATTACAAGTCAATTTCTAACCCACTTTCTATTAGTTGTTCCTCACATATGAGTCTTATCAGTGAAGCAAAGAGGATAAAGATGTATCGAGTACCGTATGCCTCGGTAGTGGGTAGCCTTATGAATGCTTTGATTTATACAAGACCAGACATTGCACAAGTAGCAAAAGTGCTTAGTAGGTTCATGGCAGATCCAAGTGGAGAGCATTGCGATACTATTAAGAGGATCCTGAGATACATCAAAGGAACCTCGAGTGTTGCGACATAATGACAAAGAATAACGCATAGTGTGAAGATTTGATTAATTTCATTGAAATCTTCAAGTGGGATGATGTTAGAAAAGAAGTCTCACATCAATATGAACTTATTTAGGGCTTACTTTCATGTTATAAAAGGAGTCAAGTATTTCCCTTTCATTCCTTTTACTTTATAGTTTGAAAGAAAAATTAAGTTAGAATATTAGTTTCTCCTTTAAGTAAGTAAAAGTTAGTTTCATGTTTTACTGTTTCCCGGAATGGTATGTATTTTTTTTTAATAAAATTACATTCTTTGTCTACTAGTAGTTGTGAGTACTTGTGCTATTTTGATACCCAACGATATATTGTGTTGTTAAAAAAAACATATCAAAGAATGATTATGTTGTGTTAATAGAAATTAACAATTGTTGAAACCTAAATACTATGGAATTCAATTCAAGATTTTTTTTTTTATAAAAAGTTAGATAAATTATATAGTTTCAAAATTGTTATAAAAAATAATGTAAGTTTGAACTTAAGCTTGCTATGTATGTTTATTTACTTTCTTTATTATAACAAGAGCTATTGTTGTCTTAGTGGAAAGGAACAATTGTTGAGACCTAAATCCTATGGTAATCAAATCAAAAAAAAAATTCATAAAAAAAAAGATAAAATATATATTTTCAAAATTATTAGAAAAAATAATTTAAGTTCAAACTTTACCTTGTTATGTATGTTTATTCACTTTTCCTTATTATAGCAAAAAATATATTATTATAATTTTATAAAAATAAATTTATAATTTTATTAGAAGTAATTTATTTATTTTATAGATAACTATTTTTATTAGTAGTTATTTAAATTTTAAAATATTGCCTATAAACAATTTTTTTTATTACCGATATATATATATATATATATATATATATATATATATATATATATATATATATATATATATATATATATATATATATATTATTTTATTTTTTTTTTTTTTTTTTTTTTTTATTATAATTATTTTTTT
>Ga0214542_1012273_pt1 | contig 11170 bp, 5 predicted proteins | sample CNSS1metaG_FD_160096 | JGI IMG/M metagenome (GOLD analysis project Ga0214542, IMG submission 160096) | Root nodule microbial communities from cowpea collected in UCLA plant growth center, Los Angeles, California, USA - CNSS1 | ecosystem: Host-associated > Plants > Roots > Nodule | place: USA...
CGCCACTTGCTATGCAAGATAAGACTTAAAAGTATTCACTCCCAAGGGAGGAAACTCTCACAAATGGTTGAGACACAAGAGTGTTTTTACTTCAAAATGTTCAACCCTTTTACATGTCTAGGAGCACTCCTTATATAGAAGAGTTTAGGGGCCTCTAAGCAAATAACAGATACCTAAGGATGTCTCTACAAAAACCTAACCCTAGCTTCTAGAAACTAGGTCAAATAAGGTTACAAAAATGAGAGACAAAAGAGCTAACTATGGTGTGTGCAAGGCTAATTTCGTTCTAGCACAAAAGGAGACAAATAATGTGTCTTATAGGTCTCCAAAAAGTGGTCAAAGTGCGCTAAAAACAAAGGAGACCAAAGGTACATAGGTATACTTACTTCACGTCTTTTACTTTATGCTTTATGCCTTTGCTTTACTCTCTCCTCCACATCATTTATGCTCCCCAATCACCATGCACCACCTAGCATTGCTTTTCTACACTTAATTAACCTACAAAGCAAATAAACATAGATTAGCATGTTGGCTTAAGTCAAGTCAACTATAGTCAACAAGTCAAACCTAGTCAAAGGTCAACAAGTCAACTAAATGTCATTCAACTAAGTCAACTTTGGGAATCAAAAATAACAAACACAAATGAAAGGGGTGAAAGATTAATGAACTTCCTTTCTAAACATGCTTAGTCTTCTTAAACATGTGTCTCCATCCTTGGTTGGGGTCAATCCTTCATCACTAGTCGAGATTGGAGAACCCTTATTACGTTGGCAAGTCTACGATTATGACCAGAACCAACAAAACTTATGCACCAACCTAGAATTGCTAATTGAATTACAAGAGAAAGCACAAATCTGAAACATCGTAGTAAAACTGAGGGCGGCAAGAAAATATAACTCGAACCTATGCCCACGAACGTTTGTCAAAAGGGACATGATTTGGTGAATGGCCAGCAGCACAAGAAAGAGGGATGGTGTAAGACCCGCTAAATTTAAATAATTAAATAATTCATTATTTAATTAATGCGAGTGAGAGAAGCCTTTATGGCATTAAATGCTAACCTTCATGACGTGGAAAAGTGTCAGCTCATGTGGTTGAGAGTACTTTGATTGTGTGAAAGGACTTGGGGTCGAGTCCTATGTATGCCATTTGTGTAAGATTTAATTTTATTTATTTCTTTTTCTAATATGTATGTGCTTGTAAGTAAGAAGATAACAATTGAGTTATACTAGTTGGCATGAAATATGATTTGGCATGGTGGTTTGGCATTGATTTGGCATTGCATGGTTATGGGTTCAAGTATTAGAGAGCTCAAATTAAACTTTATATATATTTTTATGGTAGATTTGGGTGGAATGGGAAGGGTTAGGGGAAACCCTAACTGATCTAGCAGCCAAGGGAGGCTGAAAAACAGTCATATAGGGGTCATGAATGGCCATTAACCATTAATTAAGTGAGAAACCCGTTTTTGCCTTATTAACCTAAATTTAAGCACTGTTTAAAAGGTGAAAGTGGAGTATTAGGAAGGGTTTTGCCAAGGCTGAGTCTATACCAGAAAAAGAGCACGAAAGGAGAGTAATTGTGAGTGTTGGGAAAGGTTTTGGGTTTGAATTGGTAGAAGAGCAAGATAGAAGGTTGGCAAACAAGGAGGAAGTAGCACATTTAGCAAATTGAGCAAGGAATCCAGGTTAGGGAAGCTCCTTTTGATTGGGTTAAGTGCCATTGTACATAATCGTGATTTGTTTAAGTGTTTGCTATTGCGTGCTGTTATTTTCATCTAAATTCAGTCGGGTTTCTGGAATTTCCAGAAATCGCCTGGCGGTCATGCATGCACCGCCAGGCGACACAAGCTGCAGACCTAGTTTCTGGGTTTTTCTTCATGAACTGCTTGGCGGTAGAGGATGAACCACCAGGCGACGCGAGCACAATTTCGGGATTTTCGCTGTTTTGAGAATTTTGTGATCATTGTGATTTTGCTGTGAGGATCTCATACTGGAATGCAAATCTTGATGACCCTATTTGGTTGTGTAGTTATGGTTATGTTGAATGCATCAATTCTACATGAATTAATGGTTAGGGTTTATGTTGGGGACTGAATGTAGTTCAATTTGATTGATAATTATGATGAATATTACTGTCTGTGTGATGAATTGCTGAATTCTTGGATGAAAAAATAGGGGAATTTCAGATTATGTTAGTGTTGGGGGTGAGTAAGCATCAAACTGATGAATATATGGACATATGGTATATATGAATAATGTTTAAATGAATGCAATTAATTTTTGTATGATGAAGTATAATGGTGTTACTGCAACATGATAGCATGTACTAGAATTGGGGTGCTTGGTCATGCTTGGGTACGTGGATCATCTTCAATTGTGAATTGCAAATTTTAAATAGGACATTATATTATGAAATTGATGACTTTGGGTTTGGTCAAAAAGGTAAAAATGATGAGCATGAAATAGAATGTGGCATTTAATTGTGGAAAATATGGTTAGATGTCTGAAATTGATATTGGTGTGGTTTGGATTGCATGTACAATATTTGAGTCATCTAAGGTATGAGATACATTGCAAATTTTTGTTGTTTGACTTTTGTGAAAAGTTGGTATGTTAATAAGATGAGAAAAATGCCAAGTGGAGTGTGTAAAGTGTAAATTTAGTTTGGTGAACAAGTCTAAATGCATGAAAGTTATGTTAAAATCTAGTATAGCTAAAATACCCTATAGGTTGAGTTAACTTTGAGAAGTGTGTGTAACAATGGTAATTATTGATTGCATGACAAAGTGGTGTGAATGATAATATGGAGTTGAATTGTGCTTGTTGTGACATAATTGCGCTATACCTTGGTGAGGGGTATGTTTGGAGATCTGTTTAAAGTGCCAAAAACCAGTAGCAGAGTGCTACTGGTATAGTGCCTAGCGGCGTGAGCGAGCCGCCAGGCGGACGAGAATTAAATCAGTGACAGTGGTCACAACGGGAGCAGGGCGCCTGGCGGCGGGTGATGGCTGCGCTAGACGGTGACAGCAGAGGAGGGTGCCTGGCGGCGCGGTGGTGCCCGCTAGGCGGTAGCGGTACAGTGAGGGTACTGCAGGCCGTGGCCCTTGACGGTGTGTGATGCCCGCCAGGCGATTTGGAGCTAAGTTTCGCCTAGCGGCGTGAGATGCGCGCCAGGCGGTTTTGGTCCACTGATGGTGCGCGAGGAAATTTTTTCTACACCGCTTTAGGGGATGTTCATGATGTGATGCTTTGGTTGGGGGCCCAGTTACGAGTGCATCTTGTATTGGGGTAACTGTAAGACCCGGGAAAATTAAATAATTAAATAATTAATTAATTAATAAATGCGGGTAGAAGATACCTTTATGGCATTTATTGTTGTGGAATGAGATGTGGAAAAGTACTACCTCAAATTGTTGAGAGTACTTGGTTTGTGTGAGGGGACTTGGGTTTGAGTCCTAAGTATGTTAATTATGTGTGATTGTTTTGTTATTGATTTTTTTAAGGATATGTATGAGTATGTGATTGGTATTGTAAACTTATGTTGATTGTGTATATCATCAAAATGTGATTTGGCATAGTGGTTGTGATTTGACCTTGTGAGTGGAAGGTCACAGGTTCAAACCTTGGTAGACAGAAGTTAACCTTTATTTTTATTAAACTTGGGTTTGAGAGGTTGAATTGAGTTTGGGTGGGCAAGAGCTAAAGCAAGAGGAGATTTTTGAATCAAGGGATCCTATCTGCACAATTTTGATCACACATTCCAGGTTAGGGGAGTTGTACTTTGCGTATGTTGATAATCTGTTCTGTGTTATGAATTTGAGTTCCAATTGGGTCCTGTTTGATTGGGAAAAAATTCGTACCTGATGTATTGTGAATGGGAATTTGGGGTATTTGAGTTTGGATGCATGATCATGTGTGGGTAATGTGTTATGGGAGGAGGATTTTGACCTTTCACGTTATTGGGGATTGTATTTCGAATGTGGCTGTCAATTTTGTGTGAAAAGTATGGTTTTGGATGCTAATTGCCATTACAGTTACATTGGTATCGATTACATGTTTTGTGGTATGTTTTTTGGCATGGTTTGACACTGTTTTGAGTAAAATCCGTGTGTGACAGTGAGGGAATCTGCAAGTCTCGCCCAAGCGAGTCTATCTCGTCTAGGCGAGAGTTGCAGAACCTCACGTCTGGTTTAGGGTCGCGCTACTCGCCAAGGCGACCTTGGTTTGGTGTTGAGCGACTGAGTCTCGCTCAGGCGAGGGACAGCTCGCCTAAGCGAGGTCGCGAGGAAACTTGAGCGCTTTTGAGCGCGATATCTCGCCCAGCCGAGAAGAATTGGTGTTTTGAGTGACTCTGTCTCGCTCAAGCGAGGGATATTCGCCTGAGCGAGGTTGCGATGTGAAATGACGTGGTTAAGTTGTTCCTCGTCTAGGCGAGGGAAGGTTGTTGCTTTGAACGATTGTGCAACTCGCCCAGGCGAGGGAATCTCGCCTAAGCGAGATAATGTGTAATTGTGGTTGTTTAAAGCTTGCCCAGGCGAGGCGAACTAGCCTAAGCGAAGCAGAGGGCTTAGCTTGGGCGAAGGATTCCTAGTCTAAACGAGTTTATATGAACTATTGTATTTCTATGTGTTTGTGAATGTGTTTTGGTTGTTTACCATAAGGATAGATTGTATATGCATGTGGTGTGATGTTTGGGCTTGAAGGACTAAGTCCAATAGGGGTCTTGGATGTGCTCGGTGATTGGACACATGATGGGCATGGAATTGGTTGAGTTCCCGTCGGCTACCAATGGGCGAGGAGTCCTTGGTATGGTGATTGCATGTGTCGGGCGCACGATGGGCAAGGAACTGTGATGTTCCCGTCGGCTACTATTAGGCGAGGAGTCCATAGTATGGTGATTGCGTGCGTACCAGGGTCCAAGTTATGAGACTTGGATGTTTATACTACAGGCGAAGAGTCTGTAGGGCAGGACTATGAGCGGGATAGGCTCGTAGGGTTAGACCACGAATGAGTTAGTTTCGTGGGAGCACAGGGAAGTTCCAAGATCTAGTTCCAGCATATGACTCATGAAGGACTATGAGGTCATGGTTGGGTGATTATGAAATATGAAATTAGTTATGTTATTTTGGGTTGGGAAACATATTTATACTCATGTTTCTTTATATATATGTTGTGCACAGCTCACCCTTTCTGTGTGTGTGTGGCGATGATTGGGTAACTTGTTACCCGAGAGCAGATGATGTGACAGGTGGGCCAGGAGATGCTTAGACTCGGAGCGAGGACTAGCATGGGATATTATGTAGATACATATGTATTATGTTTATTATTTTATCCTTGTGAACATTATGTAAACTTGGCAGGAGCCATTGACTTTTATTTCGGTTTTATGAATTATAGACTCCTAGTTTTATAACTCGTATATTTAAAGTTTTAAATTTCCCGTGTTTTTGGGAAATGAGGTATTATTAAATGCAGTGCAATTATTTTACTTTGATGTATTTTATTAAATTCGTAATATCCTGACGGGATGTTACAGTAACACGTGACCACTCTAGGTTGTAGCCTGGTGGTTTAGGAAGTCCAGTGGAGTGTGCGGGTTGTGGCTCGTACGACGAGGTTTCGGATGATTGCCCTCTTCAGTGGATTCTGATAGAGTTTTGGTAGTCTGGAAACAACTACAAACTTAGGTTTGCTTTGGGGAACTCCACTTGGTGTCACGGTGAGATGTTGTGGCAAGGTTATTCCCATGTGTGGACTATCAGGTGGTGGCCTGTAGTCGGAGGGGCGACTAGACACTCGTACAGCAAAGATCGATCATTGATCTCACCTAAAGGGTATATAGATGATAGACGTCTACAGGCAAGTGTTGGAAGTGAAGTAGAAAAAAGAAAAGGGGGAAGTGTACTAACCCGAGTTTACATTTGTTAATATGGTATTTAATATTATATTGTTGATTTTATTTAAATGAGCTCACCATATATGTGTGTGTGTGGCGATGATCATGTAACTTGTTACAGGGGAGCAGATGTTGATGCAGGTGAGCAGACAGACGCTTAGAGACGGAGTGGGGATAGCCCAGGGATTTTATTACTAGTTACTATATTGCACTACGGATTTATTTGTAATAATTTTTAGACACTTTTGTTGGTAATATGAACGATGCGACTCATTTTATTTGTAATGGCGCGTTGGATTTCTAAATTTAAATTTTCCCGCGTTTTTTTTGGGAATTGATGATAAATAAATGAGGTTATTATTTTATTTATATTCTTATTTATTTTAATAAGTAATTTCCGGCTAGGACGTTACAGATGGCAAGTTCTAAGCTAATTGGGATGGACAGTATCGGATACAAGAAGATGTAGGAGGAGGCGCCTACAAGCTAGAACAACTATCAGGATAGGAGATACCGAACACGTGGAACGTATCTCACCAAAGTAAGCGGCTTGGGTCGAACACTCACGATCCATTATTTTCTTAAATTCCACAGCACTTACCAAAGTAAGCGGCCTGGGTCGAACACCCAATTGTTAAAATATTTTCTTAAGTTCCCCACCACTTACCAAAGTAAGCAGCTTGAGTGGAACACTAATTTGTTAAAACATTTTCTTAAGTTCCCTACCACTTACCAAAGTAAGCGGCCTAGGTCGAACACCCAATTGTTAAAATATTTTCTTAAGTTTCTCATCACTTACCAAAGTAAGCGGCCTAGGTCGAACGCCCAATTGTTAAAATATTGGTTAAATTACTCTTTTGGTCCCTCTATTTGTCATGAAATTTTAGTTTCGTCTTCAAGTTTTTCGTTGTCTCAATTTGGTCCTCATTTTCTTAAAAATGACTCAATTTGGTCATCGCCGTTAACTTTGACCAGACGGTGTTAAAGTCAACGCCACATGTCAATTTCTAGTTTTTCTGAATTTTTGAATTTTTTTTTTTGAATTTTTTAAATATTTTACACATGTCACTTCATAGTTGTGCCACGTGTCAAAATTGTTAATTTTTGACACGTGGCACAACAGTGAAGTGACACGTGTAAAAAATTAAAAAATATTAAAAAATTAAAAAATATTAAAAAATTAAAAAAAATATTAAAAAAATTAAAAAAAAAACAGAAATTGACACGTGACATTGACTTTAACACCGTCTGGTCAAAGTTAACGGTGAGGACCAAATTAAGTCATTTTTAAGAAAATGGGGACCAAATTGAGACAACGAAAAACTTGAGGACCAAACTGAAATTTCATGACAAATAGAGGGACAAAAAGAGTAATTTAACCTAAAATATTTTCTTAAGTTCCCCATCACTTACCAAAGTAAGAGGTTTGGATCGAACACCAATTTGTTAAAACGTTTTCTTAAGTTCCCCATCACTTACCAAAGTAAGCAGCCTGGGCCGAACACGCAATTGTTAAAATATTTTCTTAAGTTCCCCACCGCTTACCAAAGTAAGCGGCCTGGGTCGAACGCCCAATTGTTAAAATATTTTCTTAAGTTCCCCACCACTTACCAAAGTAAGCGGCCTGGGTTGAACACCAATTTGTTAAAAAATTTTCTTAAGTTCCCCACCACTTATCAAAGTAAGCGACCTGGGTCGAACACCCAATTCTTAAAATATTTTCTCAAGTTTCCCGCCACTTACCAAAGTAAGCAGCCTGGGTTGAACACCCAATTGTTAAAATAATTCTAACACGATCATAAAGTTGTAAAACAACGCGCCTATAACATGAGCTAGCGGCATCACACGACACATAAGTATTGCAAAGGCATTCATCAAATTAAAGAAAAGAAAAATTGTACGAGTTATTACAAATTTAGGATTAAAAATAAATCAAATATTCAAATCATAGATCCTAAGTAATTGGTTCCACGTCTACCTCCACTGCCACAGTTTCATCAGGGTTCACGTCCACTATAGCTGCTACCTTATCAACTTCCTCCTCCAGGCTTGATTCCATCTCACTCACAAGCTGACCATCCACCACATCCTTGTTCACGTCAAATATGGCGTTAGGCGCGTCCACATCCTTGTAAAAGAAGGTCGCTTGCCGCAAACCCTTCTGAAACCCATAAATATGCTCTTGAATAATGTGGCCCTTTAGATCTTCAAGTTTGCTTTCGAGCCCATCATGCTTCTCCTTTAGTTCGTCATAATCGGTCTCCATGTCGGCAATCTTTTCATTCAGTTTTTTCTTAAAGCCCGGACATCTGAGCTTCCACGAATGCAGTCGCTTCCTTTCCACCAGCCACTCCTCCTTTTCTTTCTCCCAAGCCACCTTCTCCTTCGCATGCTTGTCGGCTTGAATCTTTAGCTCTTCTTGAAGCTCCTCCACCTTTGATTGGCCACCATCTTTCATCTCTCTTTGGAGTAAACTGCCCAATCTGCGCCCTAGTATCAAAGCCTTGCTATTAAACTCTAGCATGGCCTTGACCATGGCATTAGGCTCCATGTTGTCAATAGAGTTAACCAGAGACGCTGCCAAATTAATTTCAATATCACGCTGAACAGTAGTCTTCTGCAACTCAATCAGACAGGCCTTCGGCTTCTTCGCCCTAAAAGAAGATCTCGGCCCTAGTAGTGTAGCCCTTACTCGCTTCACGTCTTTCCCACAACTCTGCTTAGTGGGCACGTCCGATTTCCTCTTTGTCCCTCCATGGACGTGCACTTCCACCAATGGATCCTGCAAGTTGGGAACTTCAGTATTCCTAGCGATTTTTGCTTTTACAGCCTTCTCCTTGCGCAGGGCCTGGAATAAGTTCAAGTTTTTCTTCCCAAGTTGAGCCATATGACCTGTAATAGTAAGAAACATCGGTTATTTCCCTCAAACACAATATACCGATTAAAATACAAAAAGATACATTCTAAATCAACAATTAGATGCAGGGATAAATAAACTCTAACTAAACCCTTGGTGGGCATCTTATCGTTAAATTTCATCAACGTCTCCACCACCTCCTTATCAGCCATTGACAACTCCTCTCTCTTCATATCCTTATATCGCCAAGGGTTGTCGATCCAGCAGAAGGGAAACTTCGTACTTCCATCATCATTATAAAAATAGGAAAGCCTTGGCTTCTTTACCACCACTTTAAAGAAACCATCTTTGAAGTGTTTGAACGATTGGGAAAAGGCTTCCAATTTGCTTATCCATGGCTGGCTCATCAATGATAGCCAGGTAGTTGGACTCTTGAGCCGAGTATCATAAAAATACAGGAAACACTGTCGTGACGATTGGAGGTGAAGAGACCGGCACAACACCTAAAATGCTTGCAGATAAGCCCAACTGTTAGGATGCAGCTAGATAGAGGCAACATTGAGAAGGTGCAGTACCCCCATCGTAAAATCGTCAAAGGGCATCCTCACATGCAATTGAGAGAAGTGACACATGTACATGTAGAAGAATCCCTTTGAAGCTCCCTCCTGGTCGAGGCAAACCTAGTCAATGGCGTTCACCCTTTCCAAAGACATTATGTCTCGCCTGATACCCCTCTGGATAACAAGTATACAATTTAACGAGGAGGTTAGTAGGCAAGACCATTTGAATAGGGAATATTGGGTTCGCACATCCTCAAATACCAATCCATATTCGGCTCTTGCCAGCAAGCTGCTCTCAGCTATCTCCTCTGTCAGGTCCTCCCTTGTTTCAACAGTCACATCCATGGGAATTCTCCCCTCACTGGCTAGTTGGCCACTACCATCGCCCCTTGACCGTCCCCTACCCTCACCCCTTGACTGTCCACTCCCACTACCTGAGTTAGACGACGGCACACTATCATTATCGCTTGACATACCTTTTTTATAGTTTTTAGATGGCGGCAGAGACAAGGAATATATCGGACAGATTTCACACGCACACAAGGTACTTTTCTCAAACTTTAGCAAATGAAGCAGAATAAGCAAATATTTTTGTCCACCCTATTTATAATCAACATTTGTGCAACCATAAAGTTTTCCCGCCCAAACAATGTGAAGATGAAACATCATAACGAATGTAAAGCGTCACAAATTAAGATTGGCTGTGCAAATCCCTTTGATAGGACCCCTGACATATGGCGTCCCTTCACTACCTCCATCACTTCTGACATAGTCTTAGCGACGTTTTCACTTCTCAAGATTGGGGATTACCAAATCCCCTAGAGAATACCAAGAAAGAAACAATTTTTTCTTGCTGCAAACTATCAGAACAAACATGCAGCTTTCGACATGACTCATCTCACAAAGGTCAGCGAACTAATGTGTTGACCACATATCACCAGTGCCAATACGATCTATCACCCGTGCCAAACTGATAACATGCAAACCTTCGACGTGATATATCCTGCCAAAGGCTAGGGGATTAATGTACTATACCTAGGCAAATTTAGACAATCATTCAGTCTAAGCCGCCTATATATAGTCCTATTATAAAAATAGTAAACGGATAGTCAACCAAACAAGATAACATACATAACGACCCAGGCCGCCTACTACAAAAGGGTATAGTATAATGAAGAGTTGCTAACTCCAAACTTAGGGAATTACAAGCGAGGCCCCGCACAAAGACTCAGAACTTGGGCTTAGCTCAAGCCCATCTAGAATCTGAATATTGGCCCATAGTGGCTAAAGGGGGCCCAGTCCACAAGAAGGGGCAGACACAGTTAATGACTTTATAAATATACGTGGACCCCAATAATTGATGAAGGATTATCTTGTTCCTTTTTAAGATTATTGAATATGGTGTGAGTTGATTAAGAAAGCTAAGTGAAATCTCCATTGGACATTGAGATAGCAAGCTATCTAGATGTGAAGGTTCCTTTCACAAAGCTCAAGAGAAGAAGTTGATGGATCGATTCAAAACGAAAAAGAAATGGAAAGCACATAAACCATAGAAAACCAAGAACAATTAAAGGAAAAAGAAAACATAAAATGGAAAGGAAAGAAATGGTAAAAATGTGAGAAGCACGCCACTACAAGGCTAGGCTAGAAGCCATGACAACCTTGAAGATGAGTGGATGTGTGTCGCCACTTGCTATGCAAGATAAGGCTTAAAAGTATTCACTCCCAAGGGAGGAAACTCTCACAAATGGTTGAGACACAAGAGTGTTTTTACTTCAAAATGTTCAACCCTTTTACATGTCTAGGAGCACCCCTTATATAAAAGAGTTTAGGGGCCTCTAAGCAAATAAAAGAT
>Ga0214542_1012274_pt1 | contig 11169 bp, 6 predicted proteins | sample CNSS1metaG_FD_160096 | JGI IMG/M metagenome (GOLD analysis project Ga0214542, IMG submission 160096) | Root nodule microbial communities from cowpea collected in UCLA plant growth center, Los Angeles, California, USA - CNSS1 | ecosystem: Host-associated > Plants > Roots > Nodule | place: USA...
TACCAGCAATTTCAGGTCTGTTCTACGCCAATGTAGTTGGAAAGAGAATAGGTTCTGGGAAAACACGCATACTGGTTCCAGCTTCGTCTGCTTCAGCCTCCAATTTTCTCTCTCCTTATGTCTCCAACAAAAACCACTTTGCTTATTCTTGTTACTGTTAGCAACAACCTGTGCATTTATTTGCTACGCTCCAAAACTACTCGCTGATTATGGCTTTTTGCGTTCACCAAAAGGGTTGAGCTATTCTATTCAAGTCACGGTCAAATGTGTACAGAGCGTTTTCTGTTCATCACAGTTTGTTTGTAAAATTCTGGTTGCCTCATTTTTATTTATCATAGTGGTGGTGGTGAAACTGAAAGATAATGTATTTGTTTGATGGTATAGTGGCATCGCATGTATTGGATTTTTGGATAAAAGGTATATCAATATCATTTCCATTTCAGACCAGTTTGCATATTAGCTAATCATTTATTAAAAGATTTTGATTTGATTGTTAGTGAGATATGATGAGGGACAATTTCTCAATCAATGGCAATAATATTAGACACAGTGAGAAGAGAGAAAAAGGGCGGAAGTGAGCATGATTCCCTTGTCTGACTGTAATGCATGTAATGTACAGTATAGTAGTGCTAATGCCTATTCACTAGGGATTATTTTTTTAATCATTTTTTAAAGCTAACATTAAGGATGATGGCAGATTCATTCATTATATAACAATCTTCTATACATTAAATTAGGATTTCATAAAAATGTTTATTGATTAATTTATGACATTGTTTTAAAATTTTCAAAATGCTGATATCCTGATATGTTTCTTTGCAATGTGAAAATTAGTTGAAGTCATATTTAAAAAGATAATATCTAAGCCTGAAAAATGTAGATATCCTTGTTTGATTTTTAAGTTGATCACATAACTAATAGACTTGATGTAAGTTCTTTCCATGTTTAAATTCCCTTAAGATATATTTGAGAAGAAAAAATTGATGTCAGTTATTAGGATTTATATATTTATGACAAAATCATGGTCCTTACACATTCTAGATGAAGAAGTAATATTGTTAGATGTGAGTTATGAAGTGGAAGTGATCCTATCGTTGTGCATGGGACTTGGACTTTTTTAATTTTCTGAGTGACTTGGAGAAATATCGGGACAGTGGTGTTCTGGGAACTGGGATCAACTTTCCAACAACGGCAAGAGGCCAGCTGTTGCAATTAAATCAATCAGCTGGTTAGCTAGCAAAGTAATAATTGCATATGAAATGAGGGTAGAACTTTAACTCACCTTAAAAACCCAATACAAAGAGAGGCAAGCCACAACTTCCAGCTAAGCCTCACCGTGGTTGTGAATTTTCCAAGGAACTCGATGATGATTATCTAACGATTGTTAACGCATTAGTCTCAGAAATATTGTAACACATTACTTAACAAGAGGATTCACCTGAAGCACAAATGTCATTCCAACAATTCCCATGAAAAGACGGTTCTTAGTCACTCCCTGGAACACATTCATCTCTTCTGGTTTTCGAGCATTGAACTCGTTGAATATCTGAGTTGAAGCATTGTAAAACTACTCTTCAATAAGAATTCAATGAATTAAAAACTTACATTATTGCAACGGGAGAACAAAGGGGGGTTCAATCCGTCAACCCCAGACAAGAAAAAATTTACGTACTTGGCTAAAGACGAATGCGTTGAAAATTAAAGTATTCTTCACTTGTATGGTATGGACTGTGGAATCCTCATTACGTAGAATACTTTCACCACAGAAGTTAAGAATCAGAAGAACAATGACTTGATAGAGGGCCTGCAATGGCAAACTATATATAATTAAATGGTAGGATCTAAACAGCCCTATATTTCTCTGATGATCTTAACAAATCTCTCTATAGAATTAAAACATATTTTTACCTGCACGAGCAAGTTCCTCCACATGATATTTGTTATAAGAGGTTCCCTGAAGCCAAACATAAGATCGTAGTAAGCCGAGTGTTTGCAATGAAAATGAGCATAAAATGATAATGTGACGCATGCATTTGAATCAATCAAACCAAACCTTCGGCCAACTGGTGATCTGTGCATAAGGCTGTCTGTTGGAGGTTCCGTAGCCAGCGCAAGAGCTCCAAGTGTGTCCATGATAAGGTTGACCCACAAAAGCTGTACCAAACAAAGAGCATTTAGATAGGAAACCAGTATTTATGACTCATAGATCCATGTTCTTTACTGCTTTTTTTAGTGCCGTTCTTCAACTGTATTTTTATTAAATTAGTGTACATCATTGAAAGAAAATGTTATGAGAAAATTATTAGAGAATCCAAATTCGACTCTATATGTAATTTGAATCATACAACTTCAAATAATAAAATATTCAACTAAATTAGAGAAGAAAGAGGGCACCATACCTGTACAGCATTTAAGGGAACATCACCAGAAGATATTGATGCAACAACATTTATTACAAGAGCCGCAACATTAACAGTGAGCTGGAACTGAATAAATTTCTGGATATTTGCATATACAGAACGACCCCAACGAACAACCTACACAAAGTGAACAACAGACCTTATATAATTTATAAATCAGACCAATCCACTAATGCCTCTGTCCAAGCGAAATAAATTTATCACTTCTTAAGCCAAAATCAAATTACATCGATGGCCTGTTTACTGCCCATGGTAAATTAATTACAGTCAATTATTTTCTTGCAGAAAAGGTAAAATGAACACAGATGATAAAGTAATGATAAAAATAAATTAATAGATAAGCCTAGTTTTATCAATTTTAAATTTATTTTTATATAAATTGTAGTTTTAAAGGGGGTTTCTATATTGTAAACAGTTATTAATAAATTTCTAAAATTCATTTGATTTTTCATTAAGTTATCAATAACACTAAATGACATACCGATGATTCATGATTGTCTACATTAATTTAGTCTAATAAGTCGTAGCCCAGTAAGGAGCTATTTAACCATTTATAGGAATTGATTAAAAATCTAACAGTTTTAGAAAGCTATTGAACAATAAAAGCTAGAGAAACCATGGCTAAAAATGTATATGACTTCATAGTTGAGCATGTGAAATCATTTACCAGTGGCAGACACAAAAAAAAATGCAATAATACATTCTCTTAAATCTCACAGGAAGAAACACTCTAAGATATCATAACCAATAGATTAGGAGTGGAACAATATAAGAGAGTTTAACAACATTTTCGATCTAAAACTTTAAAACAATAAGATTTTGGGTCTTTTCTCGTAATGTTGCTCAACTTGCCCATTTTATATAGTGTAGGACTCCAATTCAAAGTAACTCCTTGATAAATAATAAGTTTACCTTTACTACTGATGCAAAGTTATCATCCAAGATAATAATATCTGAACTTTCTTTTGCAACTTCTGTTCCTTGGATGCCCATAGAAAGGCCGATATCTGCCTAAATAACAAAATAGTAGAACACAATATCAACTATAATAAAGAAATTAACATAATTGATGTCAAATTATTTTTAGCCTAGAGAGACCTGTTTATATCCAAGAAGTATACAGACCTCATGAAGTGCAGGAGCATCATTGGTGCCATCTCCTGTGACAGCAACAACTTCACCACCTTTACGTAGTGCTTGCACAAGCATCAACTTGTCATTAGGAGAAGACCTCCCCATAACCTATATGTATATATTAAACAGTATATATTAAACATGCGGGGCATTTGTTCTAGTATGGGAAACTAGCTTGGACAATTGAAAGACTGGTAGAGAATTAATAATATTATCGAATATTTATTTAAGGAACGAATATCATAAGGAATCACAATGAAAGAACAATACTGTTATTTTTTTTGCAACTTGTTCCCTTTCGATTTCAGATAGTTCACGGAATGACTTCCCTTCAATTATATTTGGCTCAACAGCCTCTTCAGTAGACGTCAGTATTCCACACTCCAAAGCTATTGCTTTTGCTGTTTGAAGATTGTCACCGGTAACCATGCGTACCTGTTATTTAGTTCATTTCGTATATATCGGATTGCATTGATTTTATATTTTGGAATATGGGTAAACACTCACAAAAGTTTTAAAATCAGAACCTCCATGAATAACATTATCATTTCAATGAACAGAAAATCTAAATATGAAAATACCTTGCTATTGAATCAATATAAAAACTATACTCCTCATCAAACATAAAATTATACATTACCTTAACGCCAGCTTCAGTGCATACTTTCACAGCTTCCTTGACTCCAGGGCGACAAGGATCCTGAGATTATTCAGATTAATGTAGTTACATGAAGGATTAAGGACAATAGTTTTAAGGACAAAAGTAAGCGCCAGAGCATACAGTTCGTATAACAATAATATGACAATACCATGTTAAAATGTTTATATAAGAATACTTTCACCCTAGAAAATTGCAATCTTCATTAAAATGTAATATTTAAGCAGGCAACCTATCAAGTGAGAATATGAGAATAACTCAATCATTTAATCATACTTTCACCACTTACTCTCACTATATATATATATATATATATATATATATGTGTGTGTGTGTGTGTGTGTGTTTGTGTGTGTGTGTGTGTGTGTGTGTGTGTGTGTGTGTGTGAGAGAGAGAGAGATATTGAAACTAAATCATGATCGTCTTATGAAAAGTATGGAAGATCATTACTAAAGAGCGTCTACTACTTGTTTACATGTGTTTGTCTTAACCGTATTAATAATTTTCTGATATTCTTTTCCTTAGTTTTATATATGGAGAACACACAACTCCAAGTGTGTGTGCAATATATGTTGTGTTGACATGTACCCTCTTTATAGAACTTTCTCTTATAATACAACTGTTTTCTTTCATTTTTATTCTTGTGTTTTTCTTTTCATTGTTGAATGAACCCAACAATGCGTTATGAGCATATTTATCAGGGAACAAGTCTTTCTTGTTGCCCTATTTATTCAGACAAATGCAATATAGGACAAAAACAAATTTCATCAACTATAATATAGCACATTTTTAACAGTGATCTTTTATTTGCGTTCTACCTTTATTCCAACGATAGCAAGCAAGACCAACTCGTGTTCTGGTAAGGACCACTGGTTTAATTCCTCCTCATTAGATGGAACTTTTTCGATATCATACGATCTATATGCAATGGCAACACAACGCAAGCTCTGTGCAGCCATGTCTTCGATACCATTCTTGAAGAATATCTGGAAAATAGTGCGAATATTATCAACTGCTACCAACTGCTACCAGTCGCTAAATTTTTGGAAAAATAATGGTACCCAATGTATACTTGCATAAGTTGGCATTGGAGTGGCTTCAAAAAGACTCATTGACATGGATAAGGTGACTCGGTGTGGTAGCATTATATATGATTTTAAACTTTGGTCAGCTATTAACCAAAAGAAAATGTCTTCTTTTTAATCACCACTGGTTCAGTTCAATGATCGTAATTCCCTCAGTAAAGTTTATATCACATGAAGCTGTTGTTACAAACCTTCTCTTCTTCAATAGATTTCAAGTGACCATCAGAATCAAGATATTGAGTACATGTTCCTAGAACTATCTCCGCAGCTCCTTTCCAATGTACATGTACTACATTGTCCGGCTGCCAAGCAAATTACATTAGTATTTCTGATTATCATATTAAAGATAATGAAAAACACTCAACTGATATGATTCAACACAAACAATGATTAAATAGATTCAAAATGAGAAGTAAAGATTGAAAAAACATGGGATCGATATTTATGTATCACAATACATGCAAAAAAGAAGAAGCGATGAGTTGAAAAATAACTGTATCAAATGATTACCAGTTTCACAGCAACACCACCTCTCTTTTTCGCAGAGTTGAAGGGGAAGACATGGAGAATTGTTGAATTTGATCTAATAAAATCAAAATTCATCCCCAACTGCGACGAGGATTCAAAAGATAAGTTGATCACCTTCAAACCCATTACCAATCAAAGACAAATAAAAAAATGGAGTGTACCTTCACTGCCCAAGAAAGAATTGCCTTCTCTGTAGGAGATCCTGACACCTCCATCTCTCCACCATCCTACCAAAGGAAATGCATACACACAGAATATACTAATAAATAGATATCAACACCAATAACGGGTCTTTTTGAGAGAATTCACCGGGGAGATACAACACTATTAAAACACAAATCATATCCACAGAGGATATTGACACAATTTTTAATCCAAAACTTAAGATAATGGAACAATGGGTTTATAGGTCTTCTACCTTATATGTTGTTTAACTTTCTTATTTCTAACCAATGTAAAACTTATACTGAAACTTGCAATCTCAACAATAAATAACCATCAATTTTATTACCATTCACAGGAAGATCAGTGTGATCTCATAGTAGTGAAAACAAATCAGTAAACCAAGCATCTTTAGTGTAGCTTATAAAAGGTGTTTGGTTCATATTGGTCAATACAAAAGAAACTGGCCACAATCACAGTACAATACCCAACTAGTCTTAGACATATTAATCATAACTCCAATTTTAAGAGAGTAACTTAAGAAGGGCTTTATCTGCTTCAGCTGATAATATGTCCCATGGGCAGTATATGTCAGTGCTTGCAAACGAACAGTCATGTGACTGTTAGTGTTTTACCCAATTCTAAACCTTTAAATCCTACATATAAATACGTAGACTCTTTGCTTCTGGTCTTGTTATGTTATCTAAATTCAATGAGCGTAATGGAAAATATATTAACCGAGATTTGATTTAATTTGTAAACCAAATCTTTTGCTTAAAAATTTTTAAAAATTACATGGATTTCATTGTTTTGTTCTATTAAATCTGATAAAATGTTACAGAAATTAGTATAATTTTAAAATAATAATATAAATTGACCAACTTACCCATAAAAGCTAGTTAATAAAATAAAATATTTAAAATATACATTTCTTTTTTAAATTTATTTGAATTCTATTTCTATAGTAAATTCCAAATACATAATTTAATTTATAAATTTAATAAACTTACTTCATGCTAGATTATATGAAACTATGTCTGACAGCAAAAATATTAAGTTGCATAGATGTAGGGGTACACTGTAGGTTCTAGGTATAAGAACAAGCAGGAGATTTTCCAAAAATCCGAGGGATAATATACGAAAGATCACATCATTAAAAGAGAACTGTAGACATTATTGTCAACTAAAAAGGCATACCTTAGGCACAAAAACATTGCCAGTCGTATTTTGTGCAATACCCTCATTTATCAGAGAGAGAACTTCCGGATTCACTTTTGTCAAGTCATCTGGTTGATTTAGTTTCTTCCTCCCAACATATGCCTCTACTACAGTCATCTATAATCCAAAAATTTGTAATCAAATACTGATAATTCAAGGATTCAGGTAAAATGAAGTAGGAAAATGCAGATACAGGTGTTCTGGCCCCAGAACCCACCTCATTTAAGGTCAGCGTTCCAGTCTTATCACTGCAAATTGTTGTAGCAGATCCCATAGTTTCGCACGCTGACAACCTTCGCACCTGCATAATAGTTATAAAAGAACAAAAAGAGCAAATTATTAAAAACTTTAGAAGATACTGTGGTGACTGTTGGAACACAAAAAGATACTTGCCAAAGCTTTGTCTGCCATCATTTTCCGCATCGAATATGCCAAACTATCATGAGTGTGGCCAAGGAAGAAAATTACACAGATTAGAATGAAACATCATGCAGCTTAGTTTTGGCTATATCTTGTGTTGTACAATGAAATAGTTATCAGCATTTACTTACGTTAACATAACTGCTAAAGGTAGACCTTCGGGCACTGCAACCACCACAATTGTTACCTGCATGGCTATATAATTAGTTGAAAAAACTACTACAAAAGATGTTTCTAAACAAAATTCAGAATTCACACTCACTGCAATGGTAAAAATTTTGATGACTCCGTCTATTATTTCACTAGTACTGGTCTCTCCAGCAACAAATTGTACTTTTCCATCTAAATCTTTCGTGTAGCCAGAGAAGTATCTAGCATTCCAAAATTATTACATAACTAGTTAAAGTTAGCACCGATCTTGTATTAGTAAGTTCAGAACAGCAAAAGAGCAGCTGGTGTTTACCTTCCTACGAGGACAGCAAGGACACAAACAGCTACAGTAAGCCCCACTATGCCAATAAAAGTAGCCACTCCATTCAAACGAACCTATTAAACGTCCCTAAAAATTTGTTAAGTTTAAATGTGATACCAGTTTTTCTTTAAGGTACATCTAAGGAACAGTTATTGATTTTAGATACGGGTGAGAGGAACCTGTAATGGAGTCTCTTCTCCAGTATCCTCTGAGATAGTTGCCATCAACAGTCCCCACTCGGTATTTATACCAACACCAGTTACCTACAGATGACATTATAGAATGAATCAGGGTAGTAGCATTCTGAAAATATTTATTTCACGTGCAAAATATATGCCACTAGAATCATGATAAAGGTGTAAAACAAACTTCTACATATCCATAAGGAGCATGAATGGCAAAATGACAATTAAATTTCAATCAATAAATAATTGATACGAAAGACTTAAATTTATTGCAGCAAAAAGACACAAACAATCTAATGGAATATTAATAAAAAGAAAAAAAATAGTAAAAAAAGTTGAAACCAATGAAAAATTAATTTTATATTTTAGCAAACAAAAAAATGTTACCAATTATACTTCTGTTGATCAATGTAATTGTTAAAATTATGAAAACTAAGGTATTGAGGGAGGAAAAGGTGAGAATAAAATTTATTTGCAGTGTATTGACGTGTGTTATTCAATGTCACATAAAGACAACAATGTAATCCTTATTTAAAGTTGTTCTACAATTTTAATCATAATAACATAAGATTTTTATTTTTTTACGAAAAGAAGGATAAGTAAAAACTTATCCTGAGATAAGAAGGAAAAGAAAATTTTGGCAACCAAAACAAATAGTGATGGAAATTATACCAAAATTGCCCCTCAAACTCAGAACGAGCTGGTGGAACCAACTTGAGTTTAAAAACCAATGTACGAAAGCACGCAAGGTCAAATAGGATTGGTAGAGATGTCGTGAGACTGCACGAGGGAAATTTGGATTCTCTCCGGTGTTGTTCCTTCAAAACACTTTGATATGCACGCTTTAAAATATATTAAACACTTTTTATAAAATATCAACTTAAGTGTATTTTGACGGCTCACGAGAGAGACAACCAAAAACAAGCAGAAAACCTGGACTGGCATGAGAGATAAAGAGAAGTCAAAATACATTTGGAAGTGGAGACAGGGCCATACTATACATGAGAGGGTTAGACTTATTTGGATCAGAGTGTGTAACAAAGTCAAATCATATAAGCTAACAAAACTGCCCATCTACTAAAAGATGGGATAAAACAAAGCAAGTTTTGAAACGCCAAGCTCAAGCAGAGCCAAGCTACAGAAGAAAAAGGTCAAAGTACATGTAACAGAACCAATATGCAAAATAAGGTTGAAATAGAACCATTCTGTGGAAAGAAGTTGGACTGTGGCAACAACGCATTGCGAAATAGTTTCCTGAAACTGAACTGAAAGTGACAAAAACTCACAAATGAGAGATCACAGTCCAGTGATAATTAAGATTCATAACTCGCAATGATAGAAGGAAGGAATTATTCTCAAGATAGATACAATAACTCTAGTACTACATCTAAACGATGAGGAATTGAATTGGTGAATATTATTCAAGGCGATGTAAATGATAAAAATAATAATCCTTGTTTATGATTGTACTAGACTCATAATCCTGATTACATAAGAAAATAAATCATAGGATAAGAAAATCAAGAAATTAATCCTGAGAGTTACTAAGGAAAATAGAAATATGACAATCACACCAAATAATAACGTTAGTATGGAAATATGGTAACATAATCAACAAGGTAACGCAATCAGCCCTCTTATAATCAGCTGGTATGGCCAGACATCACCAATTTAAAGAAAATATCAACATGCATGCTGCATAAAATCATAATGTAGCATGTGAACTAACTTCTCAAAGCAGAAAGTTTTCACGCTTACGTCAACCTATACTCTGCCCATCAAATAACACACAGACTTGCATAAAAGGGTGTAATACCACATCATACCAGCATAGCGCCAATTCCATCTACTACTTTGCAACCAGACATCAAAAAAGGTGCTTTATGATCCTTGTGAATCTGCAAAACGTTCATTGCTTAAAAATAATAAGTATTAAAAAACTAATAGTTAGGTCATTAGAAGGTATGAACAACATACAATCTTGCTTTCACCAGTCATACTGGATTCATCAATGGCAAGAGAGTGACCAGTGATAACAACTCCATCGGCGGGAACCTGACGACATCCATAGAGTCATTTTTTTCCATTTACGACTCGGATTAAGTAACACACGTTTTAATTATATTCAACGAATCAAGACCAATTCTATATCCACTTTAAAACAAAAAGACCTTAAATTTTGAGATAAACAAAATGAAATAATGTTACAACACAAGAATCACAAAAATCTACATATGAAGTTGTAGGTATGTTACAGGAACGAAGAATCTGCAAAAGAACGCTTTTGGATGCGTGACCAATGCGAGCCTGCCAAAGATTAAAAGGTGAAAAAGACTTAGCCAGAGTGGTATTGTTAACAGAGGAAGCAGAGACAGGTTGCAAAGGTGGAAAGGCGTAGATACCATCTTTAAGACTTCCTTGAAGAAGGAGCTCCTTCGTTACCTGGTGTTTCACATTGCCAAAATCAGGAAAGAATTCAAAATACACATTGTTGTCTCTTGCAAATTTTGAGACACTAAGAAGATTTTTGTTGAGATGTGGAACATGTAAAAGATTACGCAAGATAAACTGAGATTTAGGAGAAGAAGAGGAAAGAACAGAAGAACCAGTATGAGTTATGGATAAACCTGAGCCATTTCCTAGTTTGATTTGTTCACTACCATTGTAAGAAGACTTTGATGAAAAATTTGATGGATCGTTATTAACATAGTGCGAAGCCCCGCTATCCCAGAACCACAGAGAATCAAGAACGGTGCAAGAAACAGATAGATGATCATCAATCTCAGTATTGGAAGAAGGAACCTGGGAATTGTGGAGTTGAGGTTGAGGCTGAAAATCGTGGTTGAAAAGATGCTGATCAATATATATATATATATATATATATATA
>Ga0214542_1012277_pt1 | contig 11164 bp, 15 predicted proteins | sample CNSS1metaG_FD_160096 | JGI IMG/M metagenome (GOLD analysis project Ga0214542, IMG submission 160096) | Root nodule microbial communities from cowpea collected in UCLA plant growth center, Los Angeles, California, USA - CNSS1 | ecosystem: Host-associated > Plants > Roots > Nodule | place: USA...
AGGTTTCTGCCAAGTGGGTCGTAAACGTCCTTGCGGCGGACGCGCCTTCGCTCACGCCGGACGCTGCCTTTGCCGCGCTGATGGACGGACGAACCGTCCTCGACCTCGGGGAGGATCTCCAGCTTCGCCGCGTTAGGGTGATGGGGGCCTACCGCATCGAGCTGTCGGGCTTCAACGACACGATGCGCGATCGCCTGCGGGCTTACGGCCTCATTGGGGAGATCATCTCTTGGAAGCTGCGCATGTTCGTGCCCACGGACACGAGCGGCGTGGAGGTCCTGTCCAGGGTGCTCGACACGTATCCGGTAGCGCGCATCAGCGAGCGGGAGGCCGCCTGATGTCCCGCGATGCTTCCGAACTGGCACGCCGCCTCTCGCGCGAGGCTGAGGCGGTGTGCCGACACTATCTCTCGAATGGCAAGCGGGCGGGGCGGTACTGGGTGGTGGGCGACGTCCGCAACACGCCGGGCCGCTCGATGTTCGTGCGGCTGCACGAATCGCCGAAGGGTCCAGCCGGCAAGTGGACCGATGCTGCGACCGGAGAACATGGTGACCTCCTCGACATTATCCGCGAATGCCGGGGTTTGCGCGACTTCAGCGAGGTCACTGAGGAAGCGAGGCGGTTTCTGAAGCTGCCTCGTCCTGAGCCGCAGCCTGCCTCGAAACCCGTTCGTTCAGTCGCGCCGGCCGGATCGCAGGAAACCGCTCGTCGGCTCTTTGCGATCTCCAGCCCGATTGAAGGGACATTAGCCGAGGCGTACTTGCAGCGTCGCGGAATTACTTGCATCAACCATGGTGGCAGCTTGCGCTTCCATCCTCGCTGCTACTATAGACCGGACGAGCATTCGTCGACCGAAACGTGGCCGGCGATGATAGCCTCTGTCACGGACCTCGACGGACGGATCACCGGCGTGCATCGCACCTGGCTAGATCCACACGGCTTTGATCGCGTGCGGCTCGGCAAGGCCCCGATCGATACGCCAAGACGGGCCATGGGCGACCTGCTTGGTAACGCCGTTCGCTTCGGCGTGGTGGACGACGTGCTCGCTGCGGGCGAGGGGATCGAGACCATGCTTTCATTGCGCTACGTGCTGCCGACTATGCCCATGGCTGCGGCGCTCTCGGCCAATCACCTCTCAGCCATGTTGCTGCCACCTGGCCTGCGTCGGCTCTATATCGCCCGCGACGCCGATGCCGCCGGAGATGCCGTACAGGCTATTCTCACCCAGCGCGCAGAAGCCGCCGGCATTGAAGCGATCGCATTGTCGCCCCGGCTGGGCGACTTCAACGAAGATCTGCACATCTTCGGTCTCGAGACCCTCCGAGCAGCATTGCGGCTTCAACTCGTGCCAGAGGACGTCGTCCGTTTCCTGCATTCGTCGATGGTCGCCACAGAATAGGCGGGTGCTTCGATCGACGTTGATAGCTCGGTCATAACGAAGGCCATTGCCCGGAAGAGGCGCGACCTCGGCCTTTTAGAGGGCGATCGGACGGCAAGCGGACCGGGCCGGCAATGGCTACGCCCGGCTATTTTCCGCCGCGCGCCGGCGATAAGCATACGTAACAGCCATCAAACCGGCGCGCTTTGCATCGCGAAGCAAAATAGCCGGCGTCCGCCATCCTCCGCTGCCGCTACGGCCCTTGCGGGTTCTGGCCCGCTCCGCCCGCCGTCTGAGTGATCGCCACGAAGGCCGCGATGGGCGCGGCCGATCCGGCAAAGGGTCCTTCCATGACCGACCACGACGACATTGAACCGCAGCACGGCTCTTCTCCAACTGACCACGTCCTCACCGAACTACAGCTCTTCGGCTACCGTCCCTTCGACGATCACCCCGATCCACGGCTACTTCCCGAGGCTAAGATCATCGCGGGCGCCGTCGCCGACATCTTCGACGCCCTGGTCGCAACACTTAGCGACACGCGGCTCGAGCCGGACCTGGGCGATCTGCTCTGGTCGACAGTCAACCTGTTCCATCGAGCCGTCGATCGCGTCGAGCGCGATCTCGACGACAACGAACAGGCGCAGCAAAAGAGCCAACGCGAGCAGAATGGCTCCGAGGTTCGATCAGTCGAACTCGAGCGCTTGACGGCCGAAGGCATCACCTTGATCGAGCGACGCAACTGCCTGGAGCTCTTCCGCGACCAGGCCATCGAACGCTTCGAGACGCACACCGGCTCGCCCTGGCGCCCTCGATCGGGATCGCTGGTGAATCACCGCACGCTGACCGCCGCGATGATCGACTCACGCGACTTCATCGCAGCCAAGCGCCGCGCTGAAACCGAGGTCTTGTTGCCGGCAGGACCGAAAATCGCACTTACCGGCGGGCTCGACTTCAATGACCACCACCTCATCTGGGACCGCCTCGACAAGGTCTACGCCAAGCATCCCGACATGGTCCTGCTCCATGGCGGCTCGCCCAAAGGTGCGGAGCTTATCGCCTCGAAATGGGCAAGCAACCGCAAGGTGCCTCAGATCGCATTCAAGCCTGACTGGACAAAGCACGCCAAGGCAGCCCCATTCAAGCGCAACGACGCCATGCTCGAACTCCTGCCGATCGGCGTCATGCACTTCCCGGGCACGGGAATCCAGGACAACCTGGCAGACAAAGCGAAGCGGCTCGGCATCCCCGTCTGGAGGTTCGGCGGCGCGTGAGCGCTGCCTTCTCGCCTCCGGCGTGAACGCGGAGTTGCATGCGCCGCAACTCTGCCTCGTTTCGGCTCCATATCGAAAATTGCGCCGTGGTGGTGGTGGAAGGCGCGACTGTCAGATCTATGCATATGGAGCCACCACTATGCTTGCCCTTGGGCTCGTTCTCAACACACTCGGCATCGGCTTCTTCTGCTGGGCGATCTTTGCGCTCGCTGTGTATGCCCTGCCGTTTTTCGTCGCTCTCAGTATCGGAATAACGGCCTTTCAGAATGGTGCCGGCGTGGTCGGTGCGCTGCTTATCGGAACGGCCGGTGGCGCGTTGACGCTTGCCTTCGGTCAGGCCGCCGTCGCGATTACCCGGTCCTTGGCTTTGCGCATCGCGATCGCAACAGCATTTGCTATTCCCGCCGCCGTGGCCGGCTATTATGTGGTGTTCGCCGCGTCCCAGATCGGGGTGCCTTCGTTGGCTTGGCGTGAGGTCTTCGTTTGGCTGGGCGCGGTTTGCATTGGGGTCACGTCATGGACGCGCTTGATCGTTCTGGCGAAGACCCGCCCGCTCGAGCCGGGTGGAGTGATGGAGAGTCCGTCTAACCAGTTCTTACGGCCGGAAGGCCCGAGGGATGACCGTTTACCGCCTTCGTCGTCGACAGGTTCGCATAAATCGGCGCGCTGAACCGGGGATGATCGAGCCCTGAGCGCGGGGGGCCAGTCCTCCTCGGAACTACTCGATCAAAGCCGCCGGCATTTGGGTCTGGCCCACGCAGCCGCGGCGGAGCCGTGTTGCCTAGCTCCGTTGCTGGGAGACGATACCGCCCTTTGCAGCAAATTGTTTCTTTTTCTGCGCTGAATCGTTCCAACCTCTTGTTCAGCAAAACCGAGATAAGCCATGTCTTCTCCCGAGATTGCGGTTCAGCACGCGGACGCACGTGGCCTCGTTGATGGCTGGATCTGGCCGAAGACCGGCTTCGCCTCGATCGTCTGAGCCGCAACGCCGTTGATGCGACTTTCTTCCCCTGGGCTTCGCCCATTCCTCGCGAGACAAGAAAGTCGCCACAACGGCGTCCTCCGCTCCGCTCCGGCCCGCGAGCGGGTGCGTCGCCGATCGTCTTCGGCCTGCAGATCGCCATCGAGGCCGCGATGGTCGCGGGCTCGAAACACAACAGGAGAAGTGACATGGCTAACATCGGTTCCTTCAAGAAGGTCGGCAACGATTTCCAGGGCGAGATCGTCACCCTGAGCCTGCAGGCCAAGGGCGTCCGCATCGTCGCCGAGACCAACCGCTCCAACGACAACGCTCCCAGCCACCGCATCTATGTGGGTCGCGCGGAGATCGGCGCGGCCTGGTCGAAGCGCTCCGAGGAGGGCCGGGACTACCTCTCGCTCAAGCTCGACGATCCTTCCTTCAACGCTCCGATCTACGCCAACCTGTTCGATGACGAGAGCGGTGAAGGCTACACCCTCCTCTGGTCGCGGCCACGCAAGGGCGGCGAGTAAGAGCGCCTCACCAAGCCCCGTCCGGTCCGCCGGGCGGGGTCTTCGCGGCTGGCCTGAGGCAGCTTGCGATTTACCTCTCAGTCAGGCTCAACGATCCGAACCTAGCGGCCCCCAATCTACGCCTCGCCCGTCAAGATCGAAGGCCGCGAGGGCTTCACCCTGATTTGGTCCCGCCGCAGCGGCGTCTGGTCCCTCCGGGATCATCAGCCCGCCTCCCGGAGGCGAGGCCGGAATCCAGCGGGTATGAGTTTTACTCTCCGATCTTAGCCGAGAATCTCAAGGTACTCAAATCTCGGCCCGGCGGCTGCCCCATATACTTCTTGAACATTGCCGAGAAGGCAGCGGCGGATTCATATCCGAGTTTATCGGCAAAGCTATGATAGGACGCCGGATCGCAATTCCCTCGACGCCATGCCATCTGGAACCGTCGGACCCATCTGTCGAACGTCATTCCTGTCTCACGCTCAACATGGCGACCCAAACCCTGTTTGCTCATCACGACGACCTCTGCTCAATCGGCGTGTGTTCGCCGGTTTCCGGGGTCTTCGAGTACGATGTAGGCGATTCGTTCAGCTGCGGATCCGCCGCCAGTTGCCATATAGAGGCAATCCATTGTCGCTCGCTCACCAACAGAGAAATCTGGCGATCAGTCCAGCCGTTTACTCTCGATGAAATGGGCCTCAGGATAGGCTCAATTCGGCGAACCTCGTGTCACCAATTGCAAATCCGCGCAAATTTTCCTGCACGATTTCCTTGCCGAGTAGTTCTCGAATTCGCTTCTCCAATCCTCAAGGCAAAAGCAAACTGCTGCTCCTGGGCCGGGCGCAGGGATGAGTAGCGCAGTCCCCGAGGGTGCCGAAAATCGCACCCCCAACATTCGGCATCCCCCTCCGAGGTTCTGCTCCTCCATGATGACCGCACACACGCCGGCCTAGCCAAGCGTAGTGCGCTGTCATCCTGGAGTTCTCAAATGCCCGATCCGATGGCCGGTCTCCCCCCGCGATTCCTGCGTACGCCTGAGGCCGCGCGTTACCTTGGTCTGTCCGGCCGCACGCTGGAGAAGCACCGCACATACGGTACTGGACCGACGTATCGTAAGATTGGCGGACGTGTTGTCTACGCCGTCGATGACCTGAAAGCGTGGGCCGATCTCGGCGCCAAGACGTCGACATCGGATCCCGGCAAGGGGACCGTGCTGCCCGCCAAGAAGCATCCGGCCCTGCGTCCCTATGCAGGTCAGGAACGTCGCTGATAGCCGCGTGAGAGCAGTGACTATGCGGCGCAAACACCATGCAGAGCGCGAGCTGCTTGAGCTCTTTCGGGCGCTGCCCGGCGATCTCGCGCCGCGCGATGCGCAGGATCTGATGGCCTATCCGTTCTTCTCGCTTGCAAAAACAAAGCGAACTGTGCCGATCGATTTCCGCGCGGGTGCGATCTCAATTCGTGTCGAAGCCGTGCCGGAACACGGCATGGCGACGATCTGGGATGCAGACGTTCTGATCTGGGCCGCGTCCCAGATCGTCCAAGCCCGTGATACTGGCTTGAAGACGTCGCGCCTGATGGCTGCAACGCCTTACGAGATTTTGACGTTTGTGGGCCGCGGCACCAGCGCACGTGACTATGACCGCCTGAAGGCTGGTCTTGACAGACTTCAGTCAACGACGGTGCTGACGTCGATCCGTCAACCGGCAGAACGGCGACGGCATCGCTTCTCCTGGATCAACGAATGGAAGGAGACGGCGGATGCAAATGGCCGCCCATTCGGGCTCGAGCTGATCCTGCCGGATTGGTTCTACGCCGGCGTCATCGACGACGCGCTCGTGCTGACGATCGATCGAGCCTATTTCGATCTGACCGGCGGGCTTGAACGGTGGCTCTACCGCCTAGTGCGCAAGCACGGTGGGCGCCAGGACGGCGGCTGGAGTTTTGACCTTGTGCACCTCCATGCCAAGTCCGGCATCCTCTCGCCGCTCAAGCATTTTGCCTACGACGTACGTCAGATCGTTCAGCGCCAGACATTGCCCGGCTATCAGCTCGTGCTCACACGGGATCCTGATGGCACCGAGCGGCTGAACTTCGCGCCAACGCCTGTTCATCCCTTAACGGCACGCTTGCGTCGGCGCGGTCTCATTCCAAATTCGGAGGACAACCTGTGAATCAGCTCGTGCTATCGGGGACCGCAACCCTCGTGCTATCGGGGACCCGATCCTCGTGCTATCGGGGACCGGAATCGAGATTAAGAGCTTGTTTCTCCTCGCTTTCCGGCCGCTCTAACTTTACTAACCAGAAATCCTTCGGATTTCTTCTAACGCACCAGGCCGAAAACCTCGTTGGAGGCGATCGGCAGCAGCAGGCCGCCAGTTCTGTTTGGCTCTCCAAGTCGCATACGCTATTCGCCGAACCCCATGCTTACGGCTGCCAACTCCAGCGTCAGGGAGCCGCGGCATGAGCGATCTCACGGAAGTGGAAGTTCTGTGGCTTGAGAAGCGTATCGAAAACCGCATACGGTTCGGTCGAGTTGTTGCGGAACGGAAGCTTGATCGCCACCGGCGTGTCCTGTCATTTGCGCCCGGCAGCATCTTTGCCTTCGTCCGATGGACCTCAAACGACTTTGGGACGATCATTTCGCGCATCGACATCTTGCGCGCGGTCACACCGGGACAGCGCTGCTCGACCATCCCGTATGTGAAGCCGGGTGGGGAGATCTTGCTGCGGCTCGCTGGTTGGCCGAAGGTCGAGCGAGTGCTGCAGATGACCGACGCCATCGAGGCGCTCGGCATCGATCCAGCTGATGTCGCACCTGATCATTGGCATCACGTTCACAACCGTCTGTCCGTCAACGAAAACCCGCGGTCCTACACGAAAGCACGCCACCGGGCCTGGCTTCATCGCCAAAAGGTGATGCGATGACAGGCCGCCTCATGATGCTGGCTATGATGATTGGGGCCGCTGCTGCGCTCGTCGCGACGATCGTCCTGGAGCCGCTTCCGCTTTTCATCTGGAACGCATCCGCGAGCGTTCCGATCGGTCTCTACCGCCTCCGCCCGGCGGACCAATTCCAAGTCACTGAATTGGTCGCCGTGCAGCCGCCGGAGCCGCTCGCGGCCTTCCTCGACCTCAACGGCTATTTGCCCATTGGCGTACCCATGCTGAAGCGCGTGCTTGCTCTTCCCGGCCAGAGTGTTTGCAGAACCGGCCTCAAGATTTCGGTCGACGACATTGCAATGGGCGAGGCGAGGGATCGCGACGGACGCGGGCGGCCATTGCCGAGATGGCAGGGCTGCCGCGTCGTCGGCGACGGCGAACTGTTTCTGATGAACTGGCAGTCGGACGACTCTCTTGATGGCCGGTATTTTGGATTTCTTCCGGCGTCTAGCGTGATCGGCCATGCGATGCCGGTGTGGACGTGGGAGGAGTGATCGTGCGCATTCGACGTGTTCTCCTCGCCATTCCCTTGTTCGATCGATTGCGGGATCATTCCTCCGCCTCGATCGATGTCTGCAAGACCGGCGCGAGCCCGACGGCGTGGTTGGGTCGGTTGGGCACGCGCATTTGTGCTGTCGTGCCCCTGATGCTTCTTCTGACCGCGTTCGACGGTGAGGCTTTGGCCCAGAGTGGATCAGCCGCCCAGCCGGCGATCAGTCAGACCGCTCACTCATTTGCCGGCTTCATCAATGAAGCCTCACAACGCTTTGCTATTGCGCCGAACTGGATCCGATCAGTCCAAAGCATCGAGAGTTCTGGTGATGTGCACGCCAGATCGCCAAAAGGCGCAATGGGCCTGATGCAAATCATGCCGGCGACTTGGGCGGAACTTCGCGAGCGCTACAATCTCGGGAACGACCCCTACGACCCGCACGACAACATTCTGGCCGGCACGGCGTACTTGCGCGAACTGCTCGATCGGTATGGCTCGCCTGGCGTGTTTGCCGCGTACAACGTGGGACCATCACGCTATGAAGAGCATCTCGCAGGCGGCCCTCTGCCAGAAGAGACGCGAGCATACGTCGCAAAGCTTACAAATCTGCTTGCCATTGACCTGCCGGCGAGGTGGACGTCCAGCAGCCATTCATCAAAGGCTGGGACGCTATTCGTCAGGCGACCCGATCTCATGAAAACGCGCCGTCAGTTGCTGGCGCTCGTGCCGCCGGGCGATGTCATGACGGCAATCTCGGCGCCCGATGCGCCCATGGTCCCCCGGCCTATTGGCGTGTTCGTCCGTCAATCGGGTTCGGGAGCATCGCAATGATCGAGTGTGCGGGTTTGCAAGCTGACGGCGTATGGGCGATGCCTTCGGCCCGCGCTCTACTCGTCGCTTCGCTCCTCACCGAGCCACCCTCCGGGTGTCTCGGCCCTTCGGGTAACGATCGCTATCGCAAGCGCTCGGAAGCAGTGGGGGCTTCGCAAGTCGGCTGCCAAGTCGCTGCTGCTCTTTCGCAATGAGGCGGTCAGCCGACGTGCTCGGGCGGGGGCTATTCGAGGATCCGCCGCAATGACCCGAACTGCATTACGTTCCAAATCGCCGCTCCTTCCGAGGGCCTGGTGGCTTGGACGTTGGGTCCTGGGAATCAGCAGCCAGGAGAACGCGATGGCAGGACGGCTAGATAAAAGGGGCTCGCCGGTCGAACCGCAAGCCATTGGCATGGCTTGGGTTCTGGCGTGCCGGTCGGTCGGGGCGCGTGCCGCGCCTAGCAATTTTACGAATGCGATCAAAGGTGTTTTCGGCACCGTTCGTGCTTTTGATCGTTGGGAGGCCCTGTAGTGAGCGTGGGCGACAGCGACCTGCGTATACGGCCTGGACGCATTCGTAGTACCCGCGCGCCGAAGCCCAAGAGCTTCATCAATCAGGTGCTGCGGGCGGCGAAGAAAGCAGGACATACCTCGGGTCAGACAGTGGTGGGCAGGCGCTCGACGGCTTATGGGCACTCGACGTTTGGCCGCGGGCGCCTGGCCTTTAGCCGCGCCAGAATGTTCAATCCAACGCGGCGCGTTGTGGTGAAGGCGCGCGTGGTTCGTCACAAAGGCGGAGCGTTCCGTTCCGCACCATTGACCGCGCACCTTTCATATCTGAAGCGCGACGGCGTGACCCGGAGCGGTGAGCGGGCCGAGATGTTCGATGCCGGCGGCGACCGCGCTGATAGCGCGGCTTTCGCAGAACGCTGCAAGGACGACCGGCATCATTTCCGGTTCATCGTCTCGCCGGAGGACGGCGGCGACATGACCGATCTGAAGGCGTTTACCCGCGACCTCGCCAGGCAGATGGAGACCGACCTCGGCACGCAGCTCGATTGGGTGGCTGTCGATCATTGGAATACCGACAACCCTCACGTCCATCTTCTCGTCCGTGGGATAGATGAGGAAGGGGCGGATCTCGTGATCTCTCGCGACTATATCAGCAAGGGCCTGCGCTCGCGCGCTGAGGAACTGGTCGCCATCGAACTGGGCCCAAAACCGGAGCACGAGATCCGGAATTCGTTGGAGAGGGAAGTCACGGCGGAACGATGGACGCGGCTCGATCGGGAGATCCGGCTGGCGGCCGATGAGACCGGCCATATCGATCTTCGCGCAGAGAATCCCGGCAAGTCCGATTCCGAGATCCGGCGCCTGATGATCGGTCGCCTTCAACACCTGGAGAAGATGGGCCTTGCCGCGTCCGCCCTACCGGGAGAATGGATGGTCGGGCTCGAGGCCGAGCGTAGCTTGCGTGACCTCGGTATGCGCGGCGACATCATCAAGACCATGCACAGGGCCTTTACCGAGCGTGGGGAAGCGCGCGGCGTTGCCGATTTCGTCATCGAGGTTGGACAGCCGGCATCCCAGATTATCGGACGACTGGTCGACCGTGGACTGCATGACGAACTGACCGGCGAGGCCTATGTCCTGATCGACGGAACAGACGGACTGGCGCACCATGTGCGCTTTCGAGGCCTAGAGGCTTTCGAACATGCTCCGCCGGCCGGCGGCATCGTTGAAGTCCGACGCTTCGGTCAAGCCGGCGATCCGCGGCCGACCGTGGTGCTCGCGACCCGTTCCGACCTCGATCTTGGTGAGCAGATCACTGCGAGGGGAGCAACCTGGCTCGACCACAGGCTGGTCGAACGCGACCCCATGCCGCTTGCCATGGGCGGATTCGGCCGAGAGACCCGCGACGCCATGAAAGCCCGTACCGAGCATCTGATCCAGGAGGGCCTGGCGCAGCGGCAGGGCCAGCGCCTCATCTTGCGGCGCGACCTCCTGAACACGTTGCGCCGACGCGAGCTGGACGAGGTGGCTTCAAAAATCTCGGCCGACACCGGCCTTCCTCATGTGAACGACGCGTCCGGGGAGCATGTGGCGGGCACGTACCGCCAGCGGGTGACGCTCACCTCGGGACGCTTCGCTATGATCGATAACGGGCTCGGCTTCCAACTCGTGCCGTGGTCGCGCGAACTCGAGAACAAGCTTGGCCAACACGTCACCGGCGTCGTGAAGGAGGGCGGTGGCATCGAATGGGGCTTTGGCCGCAGGCGCGACCTCGGCCTCTAGCTATCTCGCGAACTCAGTTGCGGAAGAGCGTTCGGGATGTCCGGAACCAAAATCCTCTGGGGTCAGCTGATCGTTGTCGGCCTGATCGTCTTGCTGGCCATCTGGGGAGCAACCGAGTGGACGGCCTGGCGGCTTGCCTACCAGCCCGAGCTTGGGCGGCCCTGGTTCGAGCTGTTCGGCTTCAAGATCTACTATCCGCCGATCTTCTTCTGGTGGTGGTTCGTCTACGATGCCTATGCGCCGCAGGTCTTTGTCGAGGGCGCCTTCATCGCAGCATCAGGGACCGCCGTTTCGATCGCGGTGGCGATCGCCATGTCGGTGTGGCGCGCGCGTGAAGGGAAAAATGTCGAGACCTATGGTTCGGCGCGTTGGGCTGGTGCGGAAGAGGTCCGAGCGGCCGGACTTCTTGGTCCGGATGGCGTGGTGCTGGGCAAGCTCGATCGCGACTACCTCCGCCATCACGGGCCGGAGCACGTGTTGTGTTTTGCACCAACCC
>Ga0214542_1012278_pt1 | contig 11164 bp, 5 predicted proteins | sample CNSS1metaG_FD_160096 | JGI IMG/M metagenome (GOLD analysis project Ga0214542, IMG submission 160096) | Root nodule microbial communities from cowpea collected in UCLA plant growth center, Los Angeles, California, USA - CNSS1 | ecosystem: Host-associated > Plants > Roots > Nodule | place: USA...
CTGAACAGTTTGGGGTACTTCTGTGCAGAGGAACTGAAGAGCTGGTAGGATACTCAGATGCAGATTGGTGCGGGGATAAAACTGATCGGAGAAGCACAGCTGGATACGTATTTTTCTTGGGAAGGACCCCAATCTCTTGGAGTTCCACCAAGGAACCAGTAGTGGCACTCTCATCATGTGAAGCTGAATATATAGCAGCCTCTGAAGCTGCATGCCAAGCAATCTGGCTGGGTTCTCTGTTAAGAGAACTGGGAGTAAATCAGAGGTGCAAGCTGAGATTATTAGTTGACAATCAATCAGCCATAAACTTGACAAAACATCCTACCTCTCACGGAAGAAGTAAACACATAGAGACAAGATTTCATTTTATCAGAGAGCAAGTTTCAAAAGAGAAGCTGGTAGTAGAACATTGCAAGTCAGAAGTGCAGTTTGCTGATATTCTGACAAAAGCCTTGAAACATACGAGGTTCAAGTTTCTTAAAGAAAGTATTGGAGTTGTAGATATATCCAGTTTGGTTTGTATCTAGTTTAGTTTTGAGGGGGAATGTTGGCAGATGTCAAAAGCCAAACTATATTCTGTTGTTTCTGTTATTTTCGGGTATAACAGTTACTCGTTTTCTGTATAAAATACTTTCTGCATTTCACGTAATAAACAAGCTTCATATCTTTCAGTCAAACTCTGACCTCTCTCACTTTCTCTTTCCTTACGTAAAAGTTCCCATTACGTTGCCAGCTCTGTGTTTAATAATCCTTGCCCTGGATCGGTCTCGAAGGGAGATTGAACAACAGAGAGAGGGGAAGTTTCGTCTCCAGTTATGGCTCGTTTAATTCCACCGCCGCCGCCTCCCCAAAAGCGTGGCAATATATAGTATACGCCACCATTTTTAACGATGGTACCATTTGCGTCCTTGACAGGTTGAGCGGTGGTTGAAGGAGGGTAGAAGGTTAGCGCAGAAAGAAGGAAGAGAGCAACAAGCGTTGGACTCGCCATTTCTTTGACTGGCTATGGAACAGATTAAGCTTTTTCTCTTCTTTGTTCTGTTTAGTTGTGTGAATAAGCGAAGTTGGGAGAATCCATTTATAGAGCTACGTTTTGCAGATAAGCTGAACTCTTTTTGTGGATATAAATGAATAAAATATTTTTACAACTTTTAAACATGCGAAAAAGATGAAAGAAGGACAATAGTAGTTAGATTTAGATATATGTTTCGATTTATTTTAACATAAGTCTTTTACAACTTTGTTTCGTTAAAAATATATATATTTTTGCTTTTTATGTCTATCAACTTTTTTTTATATTTTTCAATTTTTATAAAATGACCAATTTTTTATTTTATTCTGTAAAAATAACGTTTTAGTTCTTTTAAAATAAGTAAATAAAATTTATTTTAAACCTTTATGAATATTTTATTGGTTGTAATCATAATTTTTCTTTTGGTACTTCTTCAATAACTTCTTTTTTTCATTTACAACTCATTTATTCATATTAAAGATATTAGTCTATTTTATTGTGATTTTTGTGGTGACAAAATTTGATGGCAAAATTTATGGTGAAAGTTTTTTTTTTTACTTGGTTATTACCAACAGGAAAAAATTATTACAAATTTGCATGCAAACTTATTGATGGAATTGTGATCATGTAACTTACCCACAAATTATTCCTCCAGTAATTGGAGTTCACCATGGTTGTGTACCTGCAAAATAGTATGGATAGCTTAATGACAATTTATTTGGTGGATAGTATATGTACAAACCGGTCTAATCATAGTTAAGTTTATTACTCATGTTTACATTTTTACTAGAAAGTCTGATTCTTGACTAAAATATAAATTAAGAATATTTGTCTTAACATTTTTCATTTTAAATTGGATTATTAAGTTATTAGTCTAAGCTGATTAATTTATTTTTGTCCAAAACTATGACCATGTTTGGTCTATTCTTACCAAGACTTGTAGAGTAAGTGGTTTGATAATTAATTCTTTATGAGTATATGAATGAATATGAGAGAGTGTATCATTTCCTTACCGAATAAGATGTAATGTATTCATAGGATTTCTCGACCCTTGGAAAATCAATTATAAAATTTGGAATATCAATAATAATAAAAATGTACTATATATGTAAAATTAATATAATAAAGATAATACAAACCAATCAAATATACCATATATTATGTTGATATATGATATTAAGGGATATATGGAATATAGTTGAATTATCGAGATTTTACTAGTAACTACTCTAGAAAATATCTTTGTGAATATTATTCAGTCACTTTAGACTAATAACGCTGATTGGACTTTGTTGGACCAAACTCTTTAGTATATGTGTTGGCCAAGTATTCACAAATTTCTATACTTTAAAAATGAATAAATGAGCACTACAAGAAATAGGCCTTTTAGCGACCAAAATAAATAAATTGTTATTTGTGTTCAAAATAGCCACAAAATAACATTTGTCACAAATTTGTGACCAAAATAGTGATTGATTACATTTTTAGATAAAACAATATATTTAGTGACTAAAAAGTAACTAACTTTTAGTCAATAAATCAATTGCTATTAACATAAAAATGTTGGAAGCAATGTTTTAGCAACCAAAATGAGTTTTGCATTAGCTATTGCAAATTTGGTAGTCAATAAATATGTAATATGATGATTTGCGACCAAAAATATTTGGTTGCTAAATAGAATATTTTTAGTCATTGAAATAATGACCAAATTAAATATTGTATTAGCGATAAAAAATTTGGTGGCCATTAAATATTTATAATATGGTAATTAGTGGTCAAAATTTTTTTATTACTAAATATAATACTTTTAACTACCAAATTATCGCCTAAATTAAATATTGTATTAGTGTTTTAAAATTCATTAGTGCAGGGAAGAGATTATGTCGCGATTATTTTGACTTTTTGACTTCGATTTTACACCTGAGGCATATGTTGGCGAGGTAAAAAAATATATGTTTATGTCTCGGTTATGAAACGAGGCATATGCAAGGGTTATTGCCTCGGTTCTAGAGCGAACGAAGCCTAATGTGCATCGTAGATTTTAAAAAAAAAGTATTTTCTGACCCAATAACAGCATCACACGTAGCCATGATCCTTGTACACACACCTACACCAATCACAGTGTGCCACATCATTATCTTCAACCTTCTCCCAAATCAGAAACCCTAGCCACCATTCAAACCCTAAATGCCGCCAGTGTGTCGTGACCACCATCTTCGACCACCGCATCACGCTGGAACAGCTTCACGACGCCTTCATTCATTTCGTCGGCGACGCATAATAACCTCTCTTCACCATCATATATGAACGGAAACATCCCACGACTAACCATCGTGAGCCAAATCACGACTTCGACACACACATCGACGTTCGAACCCCATATAAGAGTTTTACGATTTGAAAAAGGAGAAGCACATACCTATAAGCGAGATTGAATGACGACAATGGTGGTGGCTTCGCAACCTCTGCGATGACAACAATGGAGGACGCCCGCGCGACAGAGGAGGATCATTCAATGGTGGACCGGTGGTGGAGAGACGAAACTGCTGCCACGTGGAAGAAGGAACCTTTGCGATCTGCAACAATGGTGTTCGGAAATGGAAGAGAGAAAAATGTCCGCTGCTCCACGTGAAGAAGATGAACAGTGGCACGATTTATTTTAAACCCTTAGAAGGCTTACACTACTGCAAAATAAGCTTTTTATACCTACATTATTATACCTGTTCAAATCCACCAGGTATAAAACAAGAGGCGGATGACAATTTTGTAAATAATGTGAGATCTTTTATGCCAATTATACTTTCAACCGGTATAAAAATTAATGCGGTGGCATTTTTGCAATATTGAAAAAAAAAATTTATACCAGTTATAGCTAAAATTGGTATAAATTTCGTGTATATATATATATATTATTTTTTTTTTAATTTTTAAAAAAGATATTATACTCGTTGAACTTTAACCGACGGATAATGTTCTCGTATACCATTTATTTCGTTCATTCATTTTCCTTAACACATTCCTCGTTTCGAACATAGTTGATTTTGTCGCTCCCACTTCCTAACCTTCACCGTCATGCTCCCACTTCCTAACCTTCACCATCACTGTGCGAAGAGTCTACGAAGTTGTCGTCACCGTGCGAAGTCGTCGTCACCGTGCGAAGTCACCGCCGTCACCGTGCGAAGTCGCCTCGTCACCGTCGCGTGTTGTTTCTGCGCTCTTCGTCTGCTAGCATCACCGTGCGAAGTCGCCTACGAAGTCACTCCTAGTCTGTGTCGCCCTCACTGTCCATCTCTTATACGCTTTCTCCATCTGAAGGTCAGCATTTGAACCCTAACCACACATTACTGTTGTTTTGTTGAATGAGTGAAATTGGTAGTTGTTCTTTTGCAGGAGTTAAGTGTGATTGATGTTGGAGTGAAAACGGCCGAGGTTAGTTTTTGGTTCTCGTTAATCCCTTCACGAATTTTGTCTTACACTAAAACAGTACATGCCTCTCATTCCTTTGATGTGATGACCAACTAGTTTTAGAAATTAGACATTCCTAGGGTCAATTTTAATTTGTCTGAAAGCATGAAGGGTCTATAATCTGGTTAAGTGATGACATCAATTATAAAAGGCACTTATGCCAGGTGTTTTCTATGCGCAATGATAAACTTAAAATCAATAATTTTGATCTTTGAGTTTTTGGCTGTTCTAAAGCACTGAAAATTGTTTTTATGATGTTGGGATAGCTATAACAGGAACTTTTGTTGTGAGGTTAGAGGTGATGCGATGCTGGTAAGTATTGGAGAGAGAAACAAAAGGGAAAGAGTGAATGATCCAAAACATGGTTGTGAACTTAACAATGAATAATGATGGAAGCAAACTACACCTACAATGGAGTTCTGTTGAAATAGAGAATGAAAAAACTTATTTAAACTCAATATAGTATGCATGATGTTGCTATAGCCATGGTAACTCCATGGAAACAAAGATTGTGAACCCCATTAGTACCAGTGTTACGTCTTTGGTTACCCTCACCAACGGTTCAAAAGAGGCCACCTCCTGCTATTTCTTTGTCTCACTTGCCAATTTTTGCTGCTTGGGCTGATACTTAAGAAAGATAGATCCTTTTCACTTTTCACTTTTCACATTTGTGGAAAAAACTGATTTGACTATGGTGCCATTTTCATAATTTGTCAGCTACTTTAGAAAGCAGAGGTTGTGGGAGATATTACATATATTACAACTGATTTATGGGAAAGGAAAATAGTTCCAAAAATTATGATCTATACATGATAATAAATTAACACAGCTGTAAAGAGTTGAAGGACACATGATTAAACAAGTAAGCCTAGATGGCATTAAAATATTGCTGATCCGTTGAGCCCCGGAGTAGAAATGTATTGATTTGTGTGTAGAATTTGTATAATGTTTGTCCAGGACTTTTACAGCTACATGTTGGTTTGAATGGTTTTATGTCTATTCTGCAGGTGTTAGCATTCTTTGCAGGAGCTCTACTGGAGAAGCAGATAGTTTTTGTCTGTTCTAATTTGGTATGTCTTGTGGCTCAACTTAAGTCAGTAATGATATTGTGAATATTGTTTATTTTCTCTATTCAATTTTATATTAATGCTAATGTTATCTGAGCCATTGGTTGGATACCTGTATATGCCTTTTTCTCTCCCCTGCACTGTTAGAAACAATACTAACTATATTTGTACTTAAGTTACCCTTGCTCTGTTATTTATATTTAGATTTGAATTATGATGTGCCCATTTTGGCCTTGCTGACATGCTCACGCGTTAATGGTCAGCTATTTTGCTACTTATTCTGTAATGTACAGAGAACATCAGGAGTTATGTTAATTATCTTTGGATCTTGCAAATGTGCATATCCTCTGTTTACAAATTTATTATATGGACATTGAATATGGTTAGCTATATGTGGTTTTGACCCAACCCAATCTTGGATTGGCTGATTTAGAGACTTTAATTGTCAGAAATAAGCATCTCACTTGAATTGTTGACATTTCATAATAATCCTTAATGGAAGCAATTTGATTCTTTTATGACCAGTGAATCCTATTTACGTCAGTTTTATCAGTTATTTCACTAATTAGCCATGTTATGTTATATCATGCATGCAGTGGCAAAGAAATGGTTGATGAAAGGATAAGTGGGTTTTGAGGTGAGTAGAGGAATTTGGGGGAATTTGAGGAAAGGTAAATTATTTCAATTTTATACAAAGAAATGCAGGTAAATATTCAGTCTCACCTCACATTGGTACCTATGTTTATCCCACACAGAGTAAGATGTTATCCTTTGTTAAATAAAATTCAAAGGTTAAATCCAAATTTTGGGCCTTGTAGTTTCCTTTCAATTTTCAGTGCCTCGGCTTAAACTTAAGTATTTTCAAAACAACTACATTATTTTAACACCATTGTTAGTTAGTTAATTGAGTTTTTCTTTATACAATAATTTTCTTTTACCACCAAGGATGTAAATCAACTAGCACGGGGATGTTCTAGCTTAATCGATAGTCTCAAATTTGAGTCCTACATATGCAACTGCATTAAATACTAAAAGGGATAGCTTTGTTGTCGTAGTGGTCCTACTTAATTCAAACGGGATTACCCTTTGTGGAGTATATCAGTGCTCTATATAAAAAATAGATGTTTCTTTATGTGTTTTTTTCCTATAAGTCATCCTCTACAGATGCTCTGTCATATTCTGGTCAGAGCTCCTGCAGATTATCAACTCTACTGATTGTCTTCTTAATATTCATTGGGAACACATCTAGATGCTTCTTTTTTTTAATGTTAATATATTTAGCAGGGACCAAATTGATTTCGTTTAAGATGAAAATGGGGGAAAGAACTATGGGAAATTATTTGTAAGTGTGAGATCAATTTTATAAAGTTAAATTTGAAAATTGATGGAAATTATACGAGCTAAAGTTTTCATTTGAGATTTTGACCATTCACGACTGTAACCTTCCACGGATAAGAAATTCACTTTAGAAACATGGTGGCGCCAAAGTTAGGCACAATAAGAAGTGTCATATATGGATTGCCAAATTTAGGTCCCACACTCTGCAGCACTTCACTCGGTGTTTTTGGCCAACCCTTCCAAGGCAGTCCTTTCTAAGACACTGGCAACCAAACCGATAACCACCCAAACACTAGGAGAACGCTCCCTTAAAAGCTAGCCGTCAAGGGTGAGAACCAAATCCAAGTCACTTAATTATTTCGCCAAGCCATTCATACTCCTTAATGCAGGACTGAGGCACCCCATAATACCCAAGTCCCTGTCAGATTTTCTCGAACATTTAACAAAATCTCTCTTTGCCACTTTGATGTTGTTGGTGTGCTGGACTTAGGTGGTCTTGTTCTCTCTTTTTATTCATACTCTCATGTTCTCCCTAGACACCAGTTGGTTGCCTATGCTGAAGCAAATTCTGCGTTGTTTAAATGGATGTACAAGACCTTTGGCTGTCATTTTCTAATTGGGTCATATTTCTCATTTTAGAAGCAGTTTAGGATTAAAAATTTCTGAAGACAATATAGGCTAGATGAAAAGCATTCTATAATGCTTTCATCGTTATTATTAAAATTAGTCAACTGATTGTGAAAAAACCTATATCTCTATATATGGATGGATGGTGCATACCTTCGTGATTTTCAAATTTGCTTCAGTTAGAAGTGAAATGTTTGCATCTGATATCTTGACTTTCTTTTTGAATGGGGTGCATTCTTTCTCTGTTGGTTGGTGCATTTCTTAATTGATATTTCCAATCTTGTTAAATTTAACATGCAAACAGATTCCACATATTTTATGATTGCATTATTAATCATAGGAAGCTTGTTATGAGAAATTCTGAAGCTTTACTTCATTAACTTTTAAATATGGCAGGGTTGTTGTCTGTGATGCTCCGACACGGTGGTTGGACGACGCTTCCCACTCCCAAAGCGGACACGGACACGGAGGCGCGGCGGACACCTGCACGACACGGTGTTGGAAGCTTTTTCCTGAATCGGACACGGCAAGCTCTGAGACACGCGCCGACAGACACCTGTAGCTGCTCGGATGCGCGGCGGACACCTCTGATAATGTTTTTGTGTATGCGAGGGAAAATGGTTCTATTTTCTTCTGTTCACGCCCTTTTCTTTTAATGTCACTGTAATATTTTATTTGATTGTCCTTTTCTTTTAATGTTACTCAAATATTTTATTTGATTGGTATGATATTTTTTTTCTCTATTTTTCAGAGAATAAAGGGAAATCTAAAAAATTTAAAATAAGAAAAAAATAAAAAGAATAAAAAATAATCTTTTATACCTTTTATTAAAATAAATCCAAAAAATTTAAAATAAAAAGGGAAATAAAAAATAAAAAATAATCTTTCATATCTTCTATTAAAATAAATCAAAAAAATTTAAAATAAAAAGGAAATAAAAAATAAAAAATAATCTTTCATACCTTCTATTAAAATAAATCCAAAAAATTTAAAATAAAAAGAGAAATAAAAAATTAAAAAATAATCTTCCATGCATTCTATTAAAATAAACCCAAAAAAAATAAAAATAAAAATCGAAATAAAAGGATAAAAAATAATCTTCCATACATTTTATTAAAATAAACCTAAAAAAATTAAAATGGAAATGGAAATAAAAGGATTAAAATAATCTTTTATACCTTCTATTAAAATAAATCCAAAAAAATTTAAATAAAAATGGAAATAAAAAGATAAAAAATAATCTTCCTGAATACAACTAGCCTGTGGGATATTGCTGGAGATGATTTTTCAATGGATGATAATGAAATTCTTGATATTGCTAGCCTATCTCTCGATGAACCAGAATTAGAAGTTGTTTTGACGAAGATTAACATATATAAGACTCAAACATTATGATATTTTAAATGTTTTTTTTATTATGAAATAAAATTATTAGATTTTAATATGTATATTGCCGTGTCCGTGTCTTATACTTTTTCAATTTTACCGTATTTTCTTATTCGTGTCTGTGTCGTGTCCGTATCCGTATCCGTATCTGGGCATCATAGGTTGTTGTTGGCTTTAAAAGCATATCTGACAAGGATCTGGGAGCTCTTGTAGAAGCATTTTTTTTGTAAGGAATGATATTTGTATGTCCCTTTTTGCCTTTCACGGGCATTAATTAATTTGAACGCCCAGATAATTAATTAGAGAATCGTGTCGATTCTCCTCTTTATGGCATTGATTACCCAATCGAAAGATCCACTAGCCGTTTCTCTAATGGCCGGAACATTCCTGACTTCATCAGTTCCGTTTTTAAACTTCTTTTTCTTAATTATTGCTTCAATCTTACTAGTACTAGTACTGTGTTTGTGTGTGTACATGTATAATATAATGTACTAGTTATTGTTCTAATATTTTATTTATGTGTAGGTGAAGCTATTGGCGCCTATGATGCCCGGATACGGATACGGACACGACACGGACACGGATACGGAGATACGCCAAAATTGAAAAAGTATAAGACACGAACACGACAATATACATATTAAAATCTAATAATTTTATTTCATAATAAAAAAAACATTTAAAATATCATAATGTTTGAGTCTTATATATGTTAATCTTCGTCAAAACAACTTCTAATTCTGGTTCATCGAGAGATAGGCTAGTAATATCAAGAATTTCATTATCATCCATTGAAAAATCATCTCCAGCAATATCCCACAGGCTAGTTGTATTCAAGAAGATTATTTTTTATCTTTTTATTTCCATTTTTATTTAAATTTTGTTGGATTTATTTTAGTAGAAGGTATAAAAGATTATTTTTATCCTTTTATTTCCATTTTTATTTTTATTTTTTTAGGTTTATTTTAATAAAATGTATGGAAGATTATTTTTTATCCTTTTATTTCCATTTTTATTTTAATTTTTTTTGGGTTTATTTTAATAGAATGTATGGAAGATTATTATTTTTTTATTTCTCTTTTTTATTTTAAATTTTTTGGATTTATTTTAATAGAAGGTATGAAAGATTATTTTTTTTTATTTCCTTTTTATTTTAAATTTTTTGGATTTATTTTAATAGAAGGTATGAAAGATTATTTTTTATTTTTTATTTCCCTTTTTATTTTAAATTTTTTGGATTTGTTTTAATAAAAGGTATACAAGATTATTTTTTATTATTTTTATTTTTTTTTATTTTAAATTTGTTAGATTTCCCTTTATTCTCTGAAAAACAGAGAAAAAAAATATCATACCAATCAAATAAAATATTTGAGTAACATTAAAAGAAAAGGACAATCAAATAAAATATTATAGTGACATTAAAAGAAAAGGGCGTGAACAAAAGAAAACAAAACCATTTTCCCTCGCATACGCAAAAACATTATCAGAGGTGTCCGCCGCGCATTAGAGTAGCTACAGGTGTCTGTCGGCGCGTGTCTCAGAGCTGGCCGTGTCCGATTCAGGGAAAAGCTTCCGACACCGAGTCGTGCAGGTGTGCGCTGCGCTCCGCGTCCGTGTCCGCTTCGGGAGTGGGAAGCGCCGTCCAACCACCGTGTCAGAACATCACAGATAGGCGCGCGCGAATCAACATTGCCATATTTAGATCCCGAGCTCAACGGGGAAAGATTGCTTGTCGGTGCCAACTTTGCTTCTGCTGGAATTGGAATTCTCAATGACACTGGAATCCAGTTTGTAAGTCACATCACTTGCTATTCTGTGTTGAAAATCCATCCAGTTTCTCGGTCCTTACTTCATTCTAGCATCGTATACCAATATGTGTGCATGTGGTTTTTGAGTTTTCTAGGTTGTTGTTGGGTGGTATTAAAACTAACAAGTGAAATTTCTGAGATTTTTCAGTGAAGTGTGAAAACAATAAAGTATTGTTAGCTTCTATAACCGGAGTTTTAAATGAGAATTGGACTGAATTTCTTTTTTTTATTGATTTAATTAGTGTTTGCTTCCTTTTTATGTTTTTAAGATTTGAGCCGAACTCTTGAACCTAGATATGGTTGTTAATTTTATGTTTTTATAGTTTTGAATTTCTTTGTTATAGGTCACGATCACATGATGGTATCTGATTTTGCAATGCTTATTTTTTAATTAATTTACTATGGAAGTAGTTACGGTTGATTTTCTAACAAGGAAACCATTGTTATGAGTAATTTTAAAT
>Ga0214542_1012285_pt1 | contig 11160 bp, 8 predicted proteins | sample CNSS1metaG_FD_160096 | JGI IMG/M metagenome (GOLD analysis project Ga0214542, IMG submission 160096) | Root nodule microbial communities from cowpea collected in UCLA plant growth center, Los Angeles, California, USA - CNSS1 | ecosystem: Host-associated > Plants > Roots > Nodule | place: USA...
TAAGATAAAAAATATATTGGAGATGAGAATGAGTTTCATGACAAATGAAATAATTAAAAGAAATAAAAAATAGAAAAAAAAAAAATATATATATATATATAGGGGTTACTTGATTATTGTGAATATTTTAATAATTTAAACGAGAATGGAGATATGGCGGGGACGGGTATTATGGCGGGTATATGTACATCCCCATACCCATCCCCATACCCAACTGAAAAAGTCGGGGATTCCCCATACCCATACCCACACCCAGTCAATGCGGGGATTCCCCGTCAAAACGGAGACGGGTTCGGGCAATACCCACGGGGACGGGTTTATTTGCCATCTCTACTCAGACCAAAAACATAAGTAGTTTTTTTACATTGCTAAGTAGTTTTTTTACATTGCTAAGTTAAGTCTCTCTAATAAGGGATATTTCTTTATATATAACAAACCATCAATATGAAAATATATTTTGGAATGTAAAAAATAATTGAAAGTATCAAATGGATATTTACAATATTTAGCACATATACGCGGATATTTTCTAATAAATCGAATGTTTACACTATAAAAAATTATTAAATAATTATTAGTTTAGAAATTAAAAATAGTTAGTTACTAGTTAAATATGATTTATAAATTAAGTTATTAATATATGTAATAACAGTTATTTTATAAATTAATAATTTTTAATTCATAAAATATTTAATTTATTCGATATAATGATTAATTTTTCTAAATTAATTGTTATTTAATAATTTTTTTATAGTGTTATTTTATAAAATATTATTTTGTTATCCAAATAATACTAAAAGTAATGCATAACAGAATAATTTAAAAAAAATGTTATGATGGTTTTAAAATATTAAAATTAAGAACAGAAATTTAAGGGTGTGGTAATTACTATTAGGTATATACATATATGCTGCTTGTTATCTTATTGGACAGAGATGGTATTGAATGTGAACAAATCTTGCATGTCCATCTCTGTATTTGTATATGTATAAATCTGTTCGCGACTTATATAAGTTAATACTTATAAAGTATGGACCATATTGTACAGAATGATTACAGAGAAATTGATATAATGAGATGAACCATTGGACTTTTTTATTTGTATGAAATTGTCATTTAGTTTATGAAGATTTAAATTAAACTTGGGGTATTCAAAATATTATGTTACAATGATTTTATTTCAATTTTTATTATTTTCTTATAATATATTGTGTAAATATGAAATTTTATTATATAACTAAAATTATTAGCTTTCAATAAAATAATATATAAATAAATATAGATAAATAATATATATAAAATATTTTATATTTAATTAATATAATTGCAGTATTTTAAAACTCTGAACAAATTTATGTAATTTGTTTCAAAGTTATTTTAACGTGAATAAATAAATTTTATAGAATTATTTTAATTTGTCAAGTAATATATAAAATATTACGTATGTAACACTTTTCAATAAACCATTTACGTATAATAAAATAAAAATATTTAAACTTATTTTACCATCAATATATAACGAAATCATTTTTCAATGGAAAAGTTAAAATATTTATTGCAAAATATATATTCGAGTCCTTCTTTCTTACTACGTAATGTCTTCCAAATTTTAAGGAAAATAATCTCTAATTCGAATTCAATTATTTTAAGGTCATTTTTTTATATATGGTCAATTACATGTTATTGGTGTACTAGAGTAAAAATAAGAAAAATATTTAAACTATTAAAATGTGATTTATAGTTGAAAATCTTTGAAATACAATGACACAGTGTTATCAAATAAAGCTTTTTGTGTGTGTTTTAATTAGAACTATTAAAATGGATTGGAACTCATGAGTCAATCTGGTTCATTATAGATTCAGGTTGGGTTGAAATTTTTTTACAAATTTTAATAGGGTTGATTTTTTACTCAGCTCACCTAGAATCCGGCTCACCCAGATTAAATCCATGTTGGTTCACCAACTCGCAAATAAAGAGTCACACAAGTTTTTTTTTTTGTTAATTTAGTGTTTCCATGAAACTAAGAGATATAATACTTTTTGCCTAAGAAGTTTTTCATAATTTTCTTAATATCGAACGATTTTATTATAATTAGGGTGCAATATGACTCGTCCATTTATAACATTTTATTCATTCATTGTATAAGCATATTGGTTTATAAATGTAAGAAAGATCGGGTTACGATGGTTTACATGTAAGAGGGGTGGATATTGGACTTCTTTTGAGATGTTTTATTAGTATTTGGGAAAATATAAATGAAACTGACAAAGGAAGGAACAAAGTATAGGTAGAGATTTTAGCATCCCAAAGTCTTAAACATTATAAAAAAAAAAAGGAAGAGTCAATGTAAAAGTTACAATTTTCAAGTTTATACTTTTAAATGAGTGAAAGGTAAAACGAAATAAGTTTCATTGATAACTTCTTAATTGAAAACAAAAACTAAAAAATTTAAGTATTTTCAACGTAAAACTATTTTTATTTTCTTGCTATATCATATATTTGGCCTTTAATTAAGAATGTAAAAAATTGTATAGAACGGTCTATCCGGTCTGTTTCTTGCCTCTCGGGAAACAAAATAAACAAGTGGACTCATCAAAGTTAATTTTTGTATTAATTTTACATGCGTAAGAGTTTTATAACTATTGATAAGTTAATGACTATGATTATGTAAGAAAATAGCGTAGAAGATGGGTGATTAAAAAATTTAAGTACATGCCAAAACACAATTTGGCTAAATTTTAATTACAGATTAATCAATTCACAGAATCAGTTTCGAAAAGCAAATATTAACATGCTAAACACTAAGTGGCAGAGCAACGTGTAAAAGACGAAGAAGTCAAGAATAACATGATGGAGAAGGATAGTGTTATGTGAAACTTATATAAATAAATATATTAAGTAACATGATTTGATTAAAGGGAAAAGAAAAATCAAATACATGTATTTACAATATTAAGCAAGTAAATAAATAATACAAACATTATAGACTCTATTGTAAAGTTCAAGCGTGTAGAATCTTCTAACAAACTCCATGTTGATTATATATCTTCAATTCAAAATTTTAATTAATGTAAAAAAAAAAATCATACAACATTCAATTTTTTTATTTTTACTTATTATAATACTTAAAAATGGTGCATGTTATGTTATTGGAGAGATGGTATTGAAGGGGAACAGATATTGCATGTTGTGTTATTAGTCGATCTCTGTATAAGTATTTATATATGTGTAAGAGTGTCTTAATGAAAGGGAAAAAAGTTTTGATTGAATTTGTTTTGTTGTAAGTTATGTTGCAGAAGAAGATGACAGAGCAGTTATGAATGAAGACAAATGTTGCATGTTATATTATTGGCCCATCTTCTGTATTCATTTGGAGAAGAGTGTCATTTGTTACTGGTCTTCATTTTTTCTAATATAATTACATTTTCGGTTCAATTACATCTCACTTATATATTATAAATTGGTTTTATTTTTAGTCGATGTGATATTTCTAACATACTTTATATCGGCTAAGGTATATTCATCATGTACGTGGAACTAGAAATTTTGCTAACATAAACTCTAACCTGACTCTGATATCATATTAGAAGTGAATTTTAAGTCAAACTCAACCTTACAAAATCAGTTTGTAAGATAAAGATTGTACCCTACTTATATATTATAAATTGATCTTATCTCTAGTCGATGTGAAATTTCCAACATCAACATCTACGAAATTTCTCAAATAATTCTATCAATAAATCTGTTTCTTTTACTGATCGTAACTCTAAGAAAAAATGATGAAGGGGTTTGAAATTTGAATTGTGTGTAAAGTTATTGTAGGTTTTTCGTCTACGAATTTCCTTTCTTTTCACATGTTTTGTAGTAAAAAGTCTTTCTAACAGGTAAATGTTTGAAGTAGTATAATAAAACTCAGTCTTGCATTACAATATGCATGAATCTTCCAAGTTTTAATCTCAAAGTGTTTTACATGCTCTCCGTAACTCCATAATACATGCACCGACCTCACTATATTATAATCTAATGCATAATTAACTAACCTTACCTTTGTATTATAAATTAAGTTTCTCGTTCTTAATAATATAATGCGATTTTTATTTTGTAATAACACATACTTTCTGATTTTTCTTATAAAATTTATTATACTTGCATTTTAGTTTGGTTCTTTAAAGTAATTGCTTTATTACGTACATCTTTTTTAAAAATAACTTTTAAAAACTAAACCATTTTCTTAAATTTTAGAAACAGACAGGTGACCAAAGTTAGGTTAGGATTTGTTACTTCTTTTCTATTAGTTTCAGTTGCACTAAATTATTCATTACTATATATGATGATCCACATAAAAAATAAAATAACAAATGATAAATTAATTAATAGTAGTAACTAATAATAAATTTCGTTGTCACAGAAAATTCATTTAACAAGTTTTTGTAAGTCTTTTAATATGGTTCTTAAACAAATTTTCGATTAAGTGTTATTAAAAATATGGACTTCCAACATTATTTGTTAAAAAAATCACAACTAAAAAACTCATATTTCTTGCAATTTTCTTTTTAAATTTTCTTTTATAGAAAATATTTATAGATTTTGTTATAAACAAAATTTTATTAGAAATTGTTCTAATTTTTTTGTAAAATATTTTTTTTTAAAATAATTTTCACAACAAATTTTGTAGGAAATGGTTATGAATTTTATAATTTTGTAAAAAATAATTATTTTACGAAGAAATTACCTGTCAATTAAAATCTTAAAGAAAAATGAGCAGAAAAAGGTATTTTCTTACAAATTCTTTTAACAAATTTACAACAAAAAAATCATCTAATATGAAAATTTGTAAAGGTGAATGTTGAAAAATAATTTTAACATTTATTCATTTTATATTGATATTCAAAAGTCTCAACTTATTGTCTTTGTTTTTTAAGATGAATTGGTTATTTAGAGGCAACTTATCTGAGACAAAAATATATATATTGAACAAAAAATTGTATACTATTATAATAACTTTCAAAAAAACACAACATTTAAAATATTTGTATAATAAGACAAAAATATATATATTGAACAAAAAATTGTATACTATTATAATAACTTTCAAAAAAACACAACATTTAAAATATTTGTATAATAGTATCAATTGGGTGAACCAAGTCATAATTAAAAATTAAATAAATATTAAATATTGCTTTAAAAGCTATTATTATAATATTATACTATTGATAAAATATTATAATTTTTAATTTAATAATAAATATTTGATTCAACAATTAATATTAGAATTAATTAATGTTATAAATGAGCTTAAACTATAATAAAATTGTTAAATAGGAATTAATTTTAAAGATAAAAAATAGCTAATGACCTACTAATTTAAATACTAACTCATAAATTAGAAATTATTATCTTTGAAATAATCATTATTATTATTAATAAAAGATTATAATTACTTTGTAAATTAGACTCTACATTAATTACTAAATAATTATCAAGTTTTGGGTATAAAAAAATTAGTATTTAAATCGGTCCTTAATTATAATTATTTTTTTCGTGTAAACAATGTTACAATGGTCTTACTTTTTTGTTGTGTAAACAATATTGGATACTGACATTTGAGGTAGAGGTAGAACATATCAAATGTAAACTATTAAAAAAATTATAGCACAATTGAATTAAGATGAGTATATCGATTAATTTTAAAGTTTGAATATATTAAAAGTTTTGAGAACCAAATATATTTAACTCGTAAAAAAGTTATAATTTGACATGACAATTGGAGTTTTTAGTTGTTCATGTTACATTCCTGTCTGATAGGAACTCAAACTCATCTTCATCTGTAAAGCTGCCTCAATATTAGTTCAACCATAACTTCTCTCTTTCTTTCTCAATTGGAAGAGAGTTTTGTAGTCCATTTGGATCAAACACGAAACTTTATTCTCTTAATAACCATTTCAATGTTTGTAGTTCTCATCTAAGTTTTTTGTTTTTTTTTTCCATACATAAAAGTGAATTTCTTAAGAAAACAAAAACAAGCATGTTGAGAATATCATTATTCACTGTTATCATTTTTCTTATTTGAACATTTAAATGGTAAACAATCTTATCAAACTTCTTAAAATAATATTATAATTTTCATTTTTTATTAACGTGATTTAATAATTTAGTATGAATTACTGATTAATCTTTTCTTTTAAAAAAATCAATAATTCAAATTAAATTACGTATCAGAAGTAAAGAAGTAAAAGAAATAAAAGTTAAAGTATAATTTTCTAAATTAAACATAAGCCAAGAAATTTCATTTATTTTGGAATATTCCATGGTAAGGGACAAGCATGTTGCTATTACCAAACTTTTTATTAGTGTAACCAAAGAGCTACAACATGCAGGTTGATAAAGATAAATGGAGAAAATTTCAAATGCTAACGACAGAGAGTGACTCTCCAAATTTGTCAGCCTTGATCCCAATGTACTCCATCACAGTGACATCACGAAAACGAGCAACATCATCGTCCCCGGCCACCGTCGGAGACACCACATAATCTGTGGGTGGAGCATAGAAATAAGCAATGGAGTAACGTTTCTTGCACTCAGTCGCCGCCACGCGGTGAAGAGGGCTGCAGAACCGTCCATTGGACATCATGTGCAGAATATCGCCGCCGTGAACAAGGAGAGTGTTCGGCGGAGGCTGCACCCGGATCCACTTTCCTTCCTTGAACAGTTGAAGACCACTTTCTGTAACATGAACAATGGTGAAGATCGAAGTGTCGGTGTGAGGAGCCAAACCCATGGCTCGGTCCGGTTCGGGACAACTCGGGTAATAATTCATCTGCAGAGCCGAACTCACGTCGCTTGTACCCATCCACTTCCTTTTTTCCTCCGAAATCCCCAACACATCGAACACCATTTCTGTTAGACTCTCCGCTAAACTGTTCATTTCCTTCTGATACTTCTCCATTGCGTCACTGCACAGTGTTTATTATCATCATATATCAGTGTTTGTCATGACATCATGCAATGTGTTTGAAAAAACATAAACATATACCTTAAAGGTGTTTGTTTGAGGTTGAACTTACCAGAATGGTTGATAATCATTGGGCCATATCTTTTTCACATCGTCATAGGAAGAACCGACGATGGTGAATCCTTCGTGCCACATGAACTTGGAGAAGAAAGGTGAAATCCTTGGGATGCCATATCCAGTGGCACCATCGGTGGATCTGAGAGCCTGCATCTTTTGTTGGAGTGGGAGAGAGAAGAGGCGTTCGAGTTCTTGTTCAGTGCCTTGAATGACAGATAAGGGTATTCCATGGTTCTTCAAATGGAAGCCACCCCAGTTCTGACATGCAAGGATTATGAGTTTGTTGGCATTGGGATCCATGAGGTCTATGGTGGGCATGGGTGATGCTGCAGGATCGTTGGATGAGAAATCAGCAGCAATGGGTTCAGACCATATGTGGGAATCGGGTAAACTCGAGGAAGAAGAAAAATCTATGGGGATGATTTCATCAAGGGTAAGAGGGTGTTCTTGGTATGCTTCATTCAGAGATCCCATTTTCATTTTCATTAAGCTCAAACTCCAACTTAGAGACTAGAGATGTACAAAGATATCTATATATATATATATATATATATATATATATAGAGGCACACAAAGTGGCCGGTCGAGACAAGTTTCGCTCTTTGTTATTACAAAACAAAGGAAAGATTTCGATTCAGATTTCAAATTTTAATCCAAAAATATTCTTTTTAATAAGTTTTGCATTAATATATTAAAGTTTTAAGTGATTAAGTTAGAACTTCCTTATACTATTCAGACGAATGCAGTGCAATATGATCTTTGTATCGAAAGTCTTTTTGACAAAAATTATAAGTAAGCGTGTGCTGTTAAGAAGAATGACGGTACAGAAAAAGACAAAAAGGGATACTCGTGATTGGGAATGTTTTCGCTGAAAGAAGAGTGTACTAATGTGGTTGAAGGGACTTACCTTGGAGAGATGGTTAAGAATCCAAGTGTAAATCTAAGTCTCACATTGACTAAAAATGAGAAAGTAGAGCATTATAAAAGGATAAATATCCATAAACTCATTGCCTTAAAGTTTTGGATTAAGAATGGTGTCAATGTCTAATGTGGTTAGACTCAGGTCTCATTAATGTTTATATTAACTCATTCCATAATAAAATGTACTTCAAATATTTAAAAAAAAAATCCATGTAAATAAACTTCACTTGATATGATATTTTGTTGAATTGAACTAAATTTAAATATATGATCTTAATATGGTATTAAAAACATAAGAAAAATACATATTTTAATCTTTTCGATTTTTATACTCGAGTATTGAAAATATTATATTTAACAAAACTAGATTACATATAGGTAGAGATAACTTTTTATTTTAGTAAAATAACTTTTTCAGATTAAAATAGAATGTGTTAATATTATTTTATATACATATAAAAGAAAGATTGAGTTGGGATGGTTCAGATGTAAGAGGGGCTGGTATTGGACTTGTTCTGAGGTGTTTTGGTATTTGGGAAAATATAGATGAAAATGACAAAGGAAGGAACAAAAGTATTGGTAGAGATTTTAGCATTCCAAAGTCTTAAATATTATAAAAAGGAAGAGCCAATGTCTGGGTTTTTCCTCTGCAATGTACAGAACCAAAAGCTACAATTTTCAAGTTTATCCTTTTAAATGAGTCAAAGAATAAAAAAAAATAAGTTTCAATGTAAAACTTCAATGTAAGACTATTTTTATTTTCTTTGTTATATCATATATTTGGTTTTTAAGAACTTAAAAAATTGTATAACGGTCCATCCGGTCTGTTTCTAGCCTCTGGGGAAACAAAATAAATAAGTGGATCCATCAATGTTTATCTCTTTTGCATTAATTTTACATGCCTTAAGAGTTTTATAATTATTCATAAGTTGATTACTATGATTATGTAAGAAAATAACGCAGAAGGTGGGTTAATAAAAAATTTAACTATAACATTTTAATCTTATGATGAGTACCGTAGATTTTTTGAGTTGTTCCTGTTACATTGTCCTGGTCTTATAGGAACTCAAACTCATCTAATACCTCAATCACGAGACTATATTCTCTTTATAACGTTTTTAATGCTAGTAGTTGTTATCTAAGTTTTTGTAATTTTATCATAAATAAAAAATAAGTTTTTTAAGAAAAAAAAACGTATATATATATGAGTATTCTGCACTGTTATTTTATCATTTTTCTCTTCTTTTTCAATAATGCTTATTAGAAAAATCTGCTCTCGTCCTTTAACCATTTAAATTGTACACAATTTTATCAACGTTGTTTGTTATTAAAATTAGACATAAGCTAATTAGTGAACATTCGAACAATTTTTATTCATTTTGGAATTCCATAGTATTGAAGAAAAGCTGAACGAGAAATCATGATCATCAATGGGTTCAGACCATGCGTAGGAATCGGGTAAGAGGTGTGTGTTGTATACTTCATTGAGAGTATTCACTTTTATCAACCTGAAACTTCAATTTTATTTATTCTAATTTCGTAAGATCGAGCTAAATTTAAATATATTTTTTTAATATAATATTAAACTTATATAAATTTATCGTAGTCAATATTTGGATATATTGTATCATTTTTTATTATTGGTTTTTTAATTTTTTATAAGGAGTGGACTTTAAGTCCGATTTATTTCCACTGTCGAAATATATGCATTTTGTGTGTAAGACTAGACATCGACAGGTGGTTCGCTAATAGGTGAAATAATAGACTTATATTTCATTAGAATATGTTCTAACTCATAGCTCTGATACCATATTAAAAAGTGAAATTTAAGTTTAACTGAACCCGGACAAAATCGGCTTGTAAGGTAAGATTTAGACTCACTTATATATTGTGAATTGGTCTTATTTCTAATTGATGTCGAAATTCCAACAATATTTACACTTAATAATATCTTTAAGGAGGTGTATTAAACAATTTTAAGACTAAATTATAATATATAAAATTAATTTTTTTTTATAAATGATTTTTTTTTAGATTAAACTAGATGTATTAATATTATTTTATATAAGAAAGATTAGGATAAGATGGTTGTGGTGTAATAGGGGTGGGTAATGGGTTTGTTGTGAGGTGTTTTGGTATTTGGGAAAATATGAATGAAAATGAGAAAGGAAAGAAGAAAGTATTGGTAGAGCATTTAGCATCCCAAAGTCTTAAACATTATAAAAAGGAAGAGCCACGGTTAGTATGCAATGTACAGAACGAGAAGCTACAATTTTCAAGTTTATCCTTTTAAATTTCCCAAAATACAATTGAAGATTGCTTATTTCATGTTTCAATTACTACAAACCCCACCATTCCTCAATCAACTTGCTGCTAGATTGAGGAATATTGTAGCCAATCAAAAGTCATAAGCTAATTACTCCGAGCTCTTTGTTACTGAATTTGAATATGTTCTTAAATAATGCATAATTTTATGAGTGGAATGTGTATTATGAAACAAATTTATTAAAAAAACAATAGATTTGGACCATTGTGCATTGAAGAGAGAACATTATTTCGATTCGACCCAATTTTGTTTGGCAGTCATTGTTAGGAACAATCACTGCGTTCTTGAGGTATTGTCTCTTTTAAAGTGTGGAGCTACATCACAATTTTATCTTTAAAAGATGTATGAGGGAGTGAAGGAAGGTAAGAGTATTTAAACACTCATAAGCAATGTGAGACTTATTGTCCAATTCTTTACTTCTATTACGTCGTTGAATTAAGATCCAAATAAACTTTAATTGTCGATTCATCGTCATTATTATAGAAAATAACAGAAAAGTAATTAATGAGGATGAATGTAGCCTACTATATTACTGACCCATCTTTTATATTAATTCATTTATATACATAAAATTGTTGAAAAAATTGACAACATTTGAAGTATTTCTTCAGTATACATTTTTTTTATTCGATCCATTTACAATCATATAAAGATATTTTATATCTTTTTTATTATCTGTCTCAACATAATATTTATTTAGATGAATATCATTCAAACTTAATAAGCTTTTATCAAACTTTTGAAAAAAATATAATAATTCTTCCATAATCTTCAAAAGTATATATATATATATATACTTTTGAAGATTATGGAAGAATTATTATATTTTTTTCAAAAGTTT
>Ga0214542_1012286_pt1 | contig 11159 bp, 16 predicted proteins | sample CNSS1metaG_FD_160096 | JGI IMG/M metagenome (GOLD analysis project Ga0214542, IMG submission 160096) | Root nodule microbial communities from cowpea collected in UCLA plant growth center, Los Angeles, California, USA - CNSS1 | ecosystem: Host-associated > Plants > Roots > Nodule | place: USA...
GAGTTTAGGGGCCTCTAAGCAAATAAAAGATACCTAAGGATGTCTCTATAAAAACCTAACCCTAGCTTCTAGAAACTAGGTCAAATAAGGTTACAAAAATGAGAGACAAAAGAGCCAACTATGGTGTGTGCAAGGCTAATTTCGTTCTAGCACAAAAGGAGACAAATAATGTGTCTCATATGTCTCTAAAAAGTGGCCAAAGTGTGCTAAAAACAAAGGAGACCAAAGGTACATAGGTACACTTGTCTTAGGCCTTTTACTTTATGCTTTATGCCTTTGCTTTACTCTCTCCTCCACATCATTTATGCTCCCCAATCACCATGCGCCACCTAGCATTGCTTTCTTACTCCTAATTTACCTACAAAGCAAATAAACATTGATTAGCATGTTGGCTTAAGTCAAGTCAACTATAGTCAACAAGTCAAACCTAGTCAAAGGTCAACAAGTCAACTAAAGTTGATTCAACTAAGTCAACTTAGGGAATCATAAATAACAAACACAAATGAAAAGGATGAAGGATTAGTGAACTTCCTTTCTAAATATGCTTAGTCTTCTTAAGCATGTGCCTCCATCCTTGGTTGGGGTCAATCCTTTATCAACTTATGGTTTGAGAATAATAAGTTGGTATTGATTCAACATGTGATATGAATGAGGATTGGTTACGGATGTTGGCATGAAGTTTATATGCATGATATATATATATATATATATATATATATATATATATATATATATATATATATATATATATATATATATTACTTGGCTGTTTGAATATGTTTGGTATGTGGTCAGTACATAATTCATTGAAATCTTTAGGTGAGATTTCAGGGTCGTGCTTTAGTGGTCGAGACGTAATTCCATAACCCTTGTTAGTGGGAATTCATGGTGGTGCCCCATCTATATAATTTGGTAAGGATTCAAGGTAAGGTTGCATCCTAACACTCTAAGGAGTAAGTTAGTCTCACTTAGAGCGGACTGACTCTTGTGGTGAGAGTAGCAGGAGGCCTGAAACTCATTAAGGGCCAACCTTGTGTATGGGGGATTGAAACATTGTAACACTTGTAACACTTAGCTCGGGGGTGAGCAACTCGGGGGTGAGTAGGGTAATCCACCACAAGTGCAAGCATCCACTAAATCTGACTAGATTATATGTAATCCGGATGAGTCGAGTCTGAGTCTAGTGTATTGCTTGAGAAGTTATAACATGATTGGTTGATAAGTACTGCTTGGTTTGTGTAATATTATGTGACTGCATGACAAAATGTTTTTATACTCTGGCTTACCCTTTTGCTTGTTTGATTGCTTGTGTGTAGTTCTTCTCCTTTTGCGATGATCATCAATTTATTGATGTGAGCATATGCGAGAAACACCCGTGGCCAACAAGGAGGTGATGGTTCCGCTGCGTAGCCCATCTGGGCCAGATTCTACTGCTTTGGGCCTTATTTTAGGGCTTTGGCCCATGTACTGGTTTGTCTCTTAAATTCCTATTTTGATTGTTGATGAACATTGTATCTGGTTTAGTTTTGATATAGTTGGCTGCCTTGGATTGTATGGAGTAGTGTTTTAAACTCCAGGACTACGTTTCTGTATTACCCCGTGTGAAACTTTCTTTAATTAAGATTATTGATTATATGAGGTGTTACAAAAGTTGTGGGTTAATTTTTGAAAGTAGAGAGATAAAAAAAAAATAAAAAAAAAATAAAAAAAAAAAAAATATAAAATTAAAAAAAAAAAAAAAAATATAAAAAAAAATATTTAAAAAATATATATATATATATATATATATATATATATATATATATAATTGTTTGAAAATAATAATAAATAATTTAGTTTTGAATGTTTTTACCTCTTTTATTTTCTTTCTCGTGTTCTTTTTTATAGTGAGTTGGTACTCCAATTAATTTTTCTTTTCACTCCCATTTTATTTAGCTTGTGCACCTCTTGTTAGATCAATTGGAATCAATGGTCCATTTGTTTTCCTTTCTCCACCACCGTTTTGCTTTATACCAGCCTAAAACAAAAATAAAAAATAATTAAAGTGAGGATAAAATTTTGGTAATAGTTTCCATTACGATAACCACATGATGGTTAGAGTTTTATAACACTAGTGAACACACAGGTGTTGTCGTGCATGTGTGTACACATTTTCTAATTTTTAAAAAATTTAAGTTAAGATCAATAATAAATATATAATTAAATTTTAAAATAGTTGTTAAATGTAAAATTAAAAAAAATGTACAATTTTTTTTTTAAATAATGATTTAAAAACAAAAAATTTGTTAGAATAACGGTTAAAAATAAATTATTTATAAAATAATTAAGGCTAAAATTAGTATTATGAAATATGAAAGTGGAAATCCTCCATTTATATTGTTATAGATTATGTGGTTTTTTTCAGAATAAACAAAGGATCTTGCTTGATCGAAAGAGGGACCAACACGTTGTTCATTGGCACGTCCACACGGTTTTCCTCTTCCTTTTCTATCTTTTGGTTACATCTCTTCTATTCAAAAAATCAGGTTATCACAACAAAAGAGAGATTCACTTTACCGTATTAATAGCATAATGAAAATGACCCATGTTTTTCCATAAATAAAGTGATATGTTGAACAAAAAAGTACAATACACTTGCAATCAAAGGAGAATATAAGAGATATTCAACTTTCATTCAGAATTAAGAACTATTAAGGTACATATGGTACTTAACTTTGCTATGATGCCCCTGTTCCATTTATTATGGATGTATTAATTGTATGAAGATCATGTGAACAAAATCAATTCTTAATTTGATACTATAAGATGATTAGGTAACCCACCAATTAAAACGAAAAAAAAAAGTGACGGTAGATAAGAATTGGGTTTAAGGGGAATTCAAGTAAAAATTAAGGCGAATACCGCAACAGATAGAATGGTGTTTTGGGACCTTGAGGTGTTGGCATTTGACATTAGATGAAACCTTAGTGTGTCTTGGGACCCTCTTTTTTTTGCACGTTTGAGAGGAAAAATGTGAAACCCTAGTGTGAACTTGAAAGAAGAAGCGATGGTCAGCACCGTCGTTGGTAGTGGCGCGATGATGGTGGTCGACATTGTCCACGTCGCTGGCAATCGTGATTGGGTGCTAAGGTTGGCATTTTGCGTGGCCTGTGACGTAATAATTGAAAAAAAAAAGATGGCTCCCTCGCGCGTGGAAGCAAAGTGTTGATGATGGTGGCCCATGTTGGTGTCAGAGTTGCAATAGTGATGGTCAGATGAAGAAGGCACGAGAAAAAAGGGGCAATACGACAGTGGTTTCGCGCAAGCATGAGGGTTGTTGTACCCTGTTTGATGCGCCTAGATGAGAGAGGAGAAGTGGTGGTGAACGTCACAAGTTGGTAATGGCGCGACGATGGTGGCCACACTCGTCGCTGGCCGCGTCCCCGGTGGTCTGGAAATGGGTGGAGTAGCGTTCGTATGTGTTGGTGGCTGCACACAAGGAGGCATCATGAGGTTGGGGAAGAAGACTTTTAGGGGTTATGCGTTTTGGAAGAATAACAATAATTGCACTTAGGGTGTGGTAGATTCAATTTTTTTATATGGGAAATGATATTTTAACAACCCATTTTTAAGAACTTCTCTTACTACCTGACGTGACACTGAGAGAGTATTTTTTTTATTTTTCTTTAAAAATTCCACGTAAGGCATGATTGAGTACGAGAGAGAAGCGGTGGTTGAAAGAGTTACACAACTGAGAGAAGCAAGTGAGAGAGAAGCGGTGGTTGAAGGAGTTACACAAGTGAGAAAAGCAAGTGCGAGAAGTGAGAGAGGAGTTATAGAGAGCGCAGTAAAACTGGTTCGAGAAGTGGTGGTGAGCAGTTTGTGGTTTCTCCATCTCTAGGTTTGGTTTTCCTCCTTGCCCACTGTTTTTTCATCCTCCATCTCCTCTCCGAAGTGTATTGTTCGTCAGCCCTGTAATTTTATTCTTCGTCCATTGTAAGATCCGCAGAATTTAATTAATTAAATAATTAATTAATTAATAAATGCGGGTAGGTAGTGCATTTATGACATTAAATTCTGCTTTGTATGACATGGAAAAGTACTAGCTCAAGTGCTTGAGAGTACTTTAATTGTGTGAGAAGACTTGGGTTCGAGTCCTAAGTATGCCAATTGTGTGTTATTTTAGTGATTATTGTTTTAATAATATGTTGGGCCACATTTTGTATGAGATAATGCTTAAATTGTGTGTGTTAGCAAGAAACATGAGTTGGCTTGGTGGTTTAGCTTTGGTCTGGCGTTAGTAAAGTCATGGGTTCAAACCTTGGTGAGACAAATTTAACTCTTTTTGGCTTAAACTTTAGTTGTGGGCTGAATATGAAAAGGTGGAGAAACCTAGCAGAAAGTGGGTAGCTAAAGGGCCGAGAAACAATCAAGTCATGGCCTTTGAAAAGCAATAAAACCCAAAATTTAATTATATTCTCATTTTTTTTCACTGAAGTGGTGATAAGGTCAGCCATTTGAGATCAAAGGAACCTCCTGAATTCAAGTTTACGCAAGGAAATTTCAGGTTAAGGGAGTCGAACTCGAAAAATTGTGTAATTGGTTAATGTTGCATGATTATGATGTTGTCTGCCATGAATTTCATGCGTTCCATGTGGTGAATTAGGGATTTTGAGTCTGGATACTGTTTTATTGAATGGTTGCTCCAAATGCATGAACAAAGTTGGGTTACGCTCTGTATATACCGTGATTATGCAAAGTTGGGTTTTTGAGGCTTATTTTTCGTGTCTGATTATGTGCATATGCCTGATGGAATTGTTCTGAATGAATGGTGTACATTGGAGTGAAATTTGGGGGTACAATTGCTGCTGTTATGTGTGTAAACCAGTGCCAAAGTCTGCACTACTCACTCAGGCGAGCCAGACTCGCCTAGGCGAGAGTTGTAGAGATTCGGTTTCGAGTTCTGCTCATGCATCTCGCCTAGGCGGTATGATTTGGTCTTGGGCGACAGATCGTCTCGCTTAGGCGAGTATGCCTCGCCTAAGCGAGAATTTGTGTGCAATTGTGTGGTTTGATTGAACAACTCGCGTAAGCGAGGTTGATTGTTGTTTTGAGCGACAGTACGTCTCGCCCAGGCGAGACCCTCTCGCCTAAGCGAGATCTCGAGGGGAGGTTTGTGGTTTTGTTGAACTCGTCGCCTAGACGAGGCATTTTTATCCTGGGCGAGCGAGGGTCTCGCCCAAGCAAGTGTGAGCTTGCTTAAGCGAGATTACGTAGGCTGCAGTGGTTCTGGAGGCTCGCTCAGGTTGGTGGGTCTAGCTTACGAGAGGTGAGCTGGAGTGGTTAAATAAAGGCTCTTAGTTTAAGCAAGTAATTGTGAAGATGTACGTTCAAGGAAGGTGTTTATGCTGTGTTTATGAGATGAGATGGAACTTGCGAACGGTGTTCTACATGGATTTTAAAATATCTCCTTGGTGGGCTTGCTAGTGTTCCATGGGTTGTGGCCCGGAACGTATCCTCGAGTTGTGGCTCGGGATAGGGGTTAAGCACGTGGCATTCTATGGGTTGTGGCCCAGAATGACTTTCCTTGAGTTGTGGCTCGGGATAGCGAATGAACACGAGGGACCTTGAGTTGTGGCTCGGGTTGGCGAGTGTGCCGGTGTGAGTGTGCTGGTTGTGACCAGTACGGATGGGTCCAGATGGATTGCCCTCCTTAGTGAGTCACTGACGAGTTTGGTAGTCCTGGGACGTTGCGGACTATGTTCGTATTTACGAACTCCACCTGGCGTTACGGTGTGTGATCCGTGGCAGGGCTTCCGCACGTGCTCTATCGGTTGTGGCCGATAGGTGTGGCAGCAAGGCGCCTTGAGATACTTAATAGGAGATGTAGAACACTGCTAACATGGTTGTGACCATGTGAAAGAACTGGAACGAGGTTCCCTGATATACTTTAATATACATGGTGGTGGCCATGTGGAGGGAAGGTAACGAGTCTTCCACGAGGTGCATCGATGTACTTGGTGGTGGCCATGTACTGGAAATGGAGTAATGTTACTGTGGGAAATGAAGGGATCGTATTTTTGGTTGTGGCCATGCGGTATAAAGGAAGAGTTTGTGTTATTAATATATTCTTTTATCGATTATACATGTATATGTGTGTTTAGTATATTTTTATATATGTTTCTTCTGTTAGCTCACCCTATCTGCTTGTGTTTGGCGATGATCGTGTACGCGGTACATGTGAGCAAGTGATGATGCAGGTGGAGCTGGTGAGGCTTAGATGCGGAGAGGGGATGACCATGGGACTTTATTCTATGTTTTCTTGGTTTTGGATTTTTAAATGATATGTAAATTTTTTGAGAGACATTGGAACATTATTTCTCTTTATCAGTTATGGAACGAGGCTTTATGGTATGATAATAAAAGTTTTAAATTTCCCGGTGTTTTGGGAAATGAGGTGTTATTAATTGTTATGGAATTATTTCCTTTATTTTATTTTATTAAATTCGTAATATCCTGACGGGATGTTACATCCATGCCCATTGTTTTCTTCTTTCTTCATTGTCGAAGTTTGTTGTTCCTCCGTTTTGGAAGATATTTTCTTAGTGGGTTCGTCATTCCCTTTTCCCTTTCCCTTTTAGTGGAGCACAAAAAGTTTTGGGTTAACCCACTACAAGAAATTTTTTTTCTTCGTTGATGTTTGTGGAAAGGAGTGATTTTTGTTTCTGTTTTTGGTTAATATATGATAAAGTTTAGATTTTTTTTTAAAACAATGTTGTTGAAGAGCGGATTGCTGAGCATCATTGGTGTTTTTGGTTCTGTTGTGGTCTACATTGGTGAAGAGGCATGAACCAAACATGTTAAATTCTCAAAATTTAAGTGCTACTACCTTTATATGGGTGAGGGAAAACAATGTAAAGCAGAAAAGTATAGGTTCGCACTTATGATAACACAACTTTGCACTTAAACTTAAAGTTTTTCATATCCAATAAATTATAAACAATAAATTATCCTCTCAGAACCCCCGTGCACATGCACTTCCATGAGAGGTTCTTGCAAGTTGGGAACTTCAGTGCTCCTGGCAGCCTTGGCCTTTGTCGCCTTCTCCCTGCGGAGAGCTTGAAAAAGATTCAAATTCTTCTTCCCAACCTGGGCCATATGACCTACAACAACAATGAATGCCGATCAGTTAACTCAAATACAGTATAGCACTTAAAAATACAAAAAGATACCTTCTATATCAACAATTGGATGAACTGAATTATAAACCCTAACTAAACCCTTAATGGGCATCTTATCATTAAACTTCATCAGAGTATCCACCATCTCCTTGTCTGCCACTGACAACTTCTCGCTCTTCATATCCTTATATCGTCAAGGAATGTCGGTCTAGCTAAAAGGGAACTTAGTGTTCCCATCATCATTATAAAAATACGAACGCCTTGGATCCTTCACCACCACCTTCAAGAAGTCATCTTTAAAGTGTTTAAAGGACTGGGTAAACGCATCCAGCCTATTTATACCTGGCCGACTTATGAGTGATAGCCAGGTTGTTGGACTTTTGGGCCGAGTATCGAAGAAATAGAGAAAAGAGTGCGGAGATGGTTGTAAATACAAAGCTTGACACAACACCCAAAACGCCTGCAGAATGCCCAACTATTCGGATGCAGCTGAGTAGGAACGACATTTAGCAAATGCAACACCCTCATAGTAAAGTCATCAAAAGGTAACCTTACGTACAACTGCGAAAAGTGGCACATGTACATGTAGAAATCTTCTCGGTAGCCCCTTCTTGACCATGGCATACACAATCAACGACACTAACCCTTTCCAAGGCCACGATGTCCTTTCGAGCACCCCTATCCAATATGGGAATGCAATTTAGCCATGACTTTAGCAACCGCGACTATCGAAACAAAGAATATTGTGTCCACACATCCTCGACCATCCACCCGTATCCTGCCTTCACCGGCCAATTGCTCTCCGCCAACTCTTCTGGTGGGCCTTCCCTAATTTCGGTTATCGTCTCCATTGGAATTCTCCCCTCACCACCCAATTGACCCCTATCACCACTCATGGATTGACTACTTCTGTTCTCCCCTGACTGATCACTCCCACTACCCGGATTTGACAAAGATGCACTATCACTAACACTAGACATACCTTTTCTAGATAACAAGAAGACAGTAGAGACAAGAAATGTATCGGACAAGATCTCACGCAAATAGATGGCTTCCCTCAAATCTCATGCAAATGAACCAAAGTAAAATTCTTCTCTTCAGTGTTTATATTTATAGCCAGTATCTCAAATGCTTCAACTTTTCCCGCCAGAAATAACGATCATACCAAGCGAGACAACGAATGTGAAATGTCACAACACCCCAAACGATGGCGCAAAACCCCCTAATTAGACCTTTAACATCTGGCACCCTTTAACCTACTATCACCTCTTAAACTTTAGCCTTAACACTGTTCATCATACTTAAAGGCTGGGGGACTGGTGTACTGCACCTAGGCGGACCAAGGAAACTATCCACACATTTCCAATCCTTTGTCGCTACACCTCCCCCGACAAAGGCTGGGGAACTGGTGTACTGCATCTAGGCGGACCAAGAAAACTGCACGGCCAAGCTCGCCTACACATAACCCGACATATGAAATTATCAAGTAAGTAATTGGTCAAGTGGAAACACATAGCGGCCCATGCCGCCTACTTCAAAAGATAAGACATAATCCGTTGATAACACCAAACTTAGAATGTTGCAAACAAGGCCCCTGGTAACAACAAACACTAACTCAGGGCCTAGGCTTAGCCCAGGCCCATCTAGGACCCAAATAATGGCCCAACCCATAAGAAGGGCAGACATAATTAATGACTCTATAAATACACGTAGACCCCAATAATTAAATGTACGCTTTCATTAATCCCTTGATTAGAGATTTGACTTTTTGAGAGCCCTTTCGTTGACTTGATCATCAGAGCCTTCTCCATAAGTAACTCCTCAAGGGTCCAAACTGCATGCACCGGCAAATGGCATATGCAAGCCGAGAAGGAGCCAACTCGAGAGGTTGAAGATTGAGGTAAGGCGATATTTATGTCCCTAAGATCTCTTATTTGTTTCCCTAGGAACAATAATAATAATAATTATTATTATTAATATTATTTTTATTATCCATAGTTATTATTCTTATTATTATTATATATATATATATATATATATAATTTTTATTATTATTATCATTATTATCAATTATAATTAATGATCATTATTACTATTAATTGTAAGTATTATTATCATTATTATTAACTATAATTATTTCTATTATTATATTTTTATTATTATTATTAGTAAGAACTATAATTAATATAATACGTGTTATTATTATTATTGTTATTGTTTTTATTATTATTGTTAGATACACATTTTACTTTTACTTACTATGTAAGAATCATGTTTCAATTACTCTTCCCTACCACCTTTTTTTTTGTTCACTTATCTTTACATTGAAAAAATTAGTTCAATTCAAGAAAATAGTTACTAAAATTAGTAAAATAATAAAACTGAAAAATAGTTTTTTTATTATTAAAAAATATTTAAATTTAAAATATATTGATTAAGAGGATAAAATTGAAAATACAAAAAAGGGACATCAAAGATGTTTACATCTTTATATATATAGTTGTATTATTATTATTATTATTATTATTATTATTATTATTATTATTGTTGTTGTTGTTCTTGTTCTTGTTGTTATTATTATTATTATTTTATCACTATTCGATATTATTGTAGTTGTATTATTATTATTATTATTATTATTATGATTATTATTGTTGTTATTATTATTATTGTTGTTATTATTATTATTGTTATTGTTATTATTATTATAATTATCACTACGCAATATTATTATAGTTCTATTATTATTATTACTAGCGAAAACACAGGCGTTGTCACGTCTATGTATTTGGATTTTTTAATTTTCATAGAGATTTAAGTTAAGATTAATAAAAAATATATAATTAATTTTTAAAATAGTTGTCAATGGTTAAAATTAGAAAAATAAAATATGTATGCAAAAGAAGTTTTTAAAATAATTGTTAAAGATAAAAGTGGTTTTAGAATAATGGTTAAAAATAAACTATTTATAAAATAATTAACTTTTAAAAATAAGGGTAAAACTGAAATATAGATTTGTGGACAATAAAGAGGGTATGTGTGTAGGGATGTCAACGGGGTGGGTAGGGTACGGGTAATAGCTCCCTCGTACCCTACCCGCTGGATAAATATCTATCTTGTACATGTATCCATATCCGTTAAGTATCCGTTATGTGTAACGTCCAATTTAATCAATAATTCAAATTAAAGGAAACGTCACACAAATAACATAGTAGCGCAGTCTTGGAGCATAAAAACTACTCCTTACAATATTCAAGGCACACAACGATGCCAAAGCAAAACACGATACAAAGTTGAACAACAAAACAATTGAAGTTTAAAGGGGCAAGCCAATACATGGGCCATAGCCCAATAACAAAAGCCCAACATAGTAGCATCCAACCCAAGTGGGCTACGCAGCGGAACAATCACCTCCCTGTTAACCACGGGTGTTCCTCGCATCTGCTCACATCAACAAGTTGATGATCATCACAAAAGAGAGTACCACATAGTAGAACACACAACAACAACAAAAGGGTAAGCTAGAGCTAAAAGCGATTTTATCATGCAATCAGATATATTGTCACAGTCAACTATACATACATCACCCAAACATGTTATGACCTATCAAAAAATACACTAAGACTCAACTCGACTCATCCGGATACATATAACCTAGTCGAATTCAGCGGATGTTTGCACTTGTGGTGGATACCTCTGCTCACCCCCGAGCTATGTGTTACAAGTGTTACAATGAATCAATTACCTCACACACAAGGTTATCCCTTAATGAGTTTCAGGCCTCCTGCTACTCTCACCACAGGAGTCAATCCACTCTAAGTGAGACTAACTGTGATGAAGGATTGACCCCAACCAAGGATGGAGGCACATGTTTAAGAAGACTAAGCATGTTTAGAAAGGAAGTTCACTAATCCTTCATCCCTTTCATTTGTGTTTGTTATTTTTTGATTCCCTAAGTTGGCTTAGTTGAATCAACTTTAGTTGACTTGTTGACCTTTG
>Ga0214542_1012287_pt1 | contig 11158 bp, 6 predicted proteins | sample CNSS1metaG_FD_160096 | JGI IMG/M metagenome (GOLD analysis project Ga0214542, IMG submission 160096) | Root nodule microbial communities from cowpea collected in UCLA plant growth center, Los Angeles, California, USA - CNSS1 | ecosystem: Host-associated > Plants > Roots > Nodule | place: USA...
AGAAGCTTTTGCACAATTCGCTTCTGATCTAGATAAAGCTACTCAAAATCAATTAGCAAGAGGTCAACGATTGCGCGAGTTGCTTAAACAATCCCAATCAGCTCCTCTTACTGTGGAAGAACAGATGGAATTGAGTTTTTTGCATTTTTAGTCTAAAATCAAAGGGAGGAAAGAAATTCAATTTTTTGCGTTTTTGAAACTAAATTTTGCATTTTCAGTCAAAAGATGAGGGAGATAATATTTCTAATCTAAAAACTTTAATCTTTAATGTATTTTAGACCACATTTTCTTTTATTAGCCTACACTTTTTACAAGCAACATTTATATAAATGTGGCTTAAGATAGTTTTTAAGTGATGTTGCCTTTAGTATGTTTAGACTACACTTTTATACCTGTGGTCTCGTTTAGTGTTGTCTAAAGTCATTTTTATTATGGTGAGTAGTGGTATTCAAAACCGAATTAATCTACCAAAATATCATAAAATCGATTCAAACTAAGTGAATACCATAATAATGTTGGGATTTTTAGGGCTTTTGAAAATATGAGAGATATATGCGATATGTTATACGAAGGAATATGTTGTTGTATTTTATTGATATACCCTATATATAGAGCAAAATATAACAAATATCAAGTATAAAATATTTAGAATATCTCACTCCTAATCTAAAATAATAACTAATTTCTAAAACTGAAACATATTTCTAAAACTGAAATATTTTCTAAAAATTAATTTAAATAAAAAAGATATTAAGTAATATTCTTCAACATTCCTCCTTGCTTAATATCTGTTTATTTAAATTTTATATCTTTAGATTTGATTCTCTATCTTTTGATACTTGATTTTCTCCTCTTTTTGTGCTTGTAATTTTTGTTTTTCTCTTTATTCCATGGCATCACATATTTCTTCAATTTGGCATCATCCTTCATATTTCTTCTTATATCAGCATCATCTTCTTTTTCTTTGTCCAGTGTGGATTTCATTGTAGTGGCATTGGACCTTTTGTGAATATTAGAATGTGAGCATCCATCTACTTTCTTCACTTGGATGTGTCTACTTTCTTCTAGAGATATTTATCTTCTAATTTTGATCCTTCTTTCATACTCACTTTATTTGTAGCAAATTCCTCCTTCATAAAATCCAACGCAAATCTTTTGTCTTTCATGTGGACTTTGAATACTTCTATGTTGTTAGCATTTTTGGTCACACATACTTTATTTTCAAAGGAGACATTATAACCTTTCTCTAAAAATTGAGCGAACATTTAACAAATTCTAGGTACTCTCAGAACATATATAAGACATCAAAAATTAATTTGATACCTGAATGAGTTTCAATTGAATTTGTTCTTGTACCTTTCACAACAAGTTGTTCTCCATTCCCAATTCTTACCTTGGAAATATTTGATTTATTGAGCTCCTTGAAAATTTCTCTATCATGAGTCATGTGATTTGTGCAACCAGTATCTATAATCCAATCTTTTGAAGATTGGTTGGTTGTGACACATGATGTTGTAAGAAGTAGTTTGCTCCTCTAATTTATCCTCCACAATTTGAACATCTTCTTGAGAATCTTGGGATTTGCATACCTTCTCCACCACATGTCCCAATTGACCGCATTAGTGACATTTGACATCTGGCCTCCACCAACACCAGTTGTGTTAATGACATTTTCTCTTGCAATGGGGACAAGATGAAAAAACTTGTGTGTTGTTGTATTTGCTCAATCTATTTTTCTTGACTATGAGAGCATTCTCTTCAGTGTAATTTAAATTACCTTCAACTTCCTCATGATCTTCTCTCATCAATCTTCGTTGTTCTTGTGCTTGCAAGGCATGTATCACCTCTGTAAAGGTAATTGTAGACAAATCTTGGGTTTTCTAAGGAAGCAATAAATGCCTCATATCTTTCTAGCACCGTCACCAGAATTTTCTCAACGAGTCTGGAATCTAAAAACTCCTTTCCCAACAATTTTATCTTGTTGGAAATACCCAACAATTTGTTTGAGTATTCTTTAATCGTCTCTGACTCCTTCATTCTTTGCATCTCGAACTCCCTTATTAAGTTCAAAACTTTCATGTCTTGAATCTTCTCGTTCTCTTCATATCCTACTTTCAAGTATTCCCAAATTTCTTTGGGAGACTTTAGAGTCATGATCCTGATCATAATCATTTGTGAAACACTTACGAACAAGCGTGATTTTGCCTTTGTCTTTCTCATTTTCTTTTCTTTATGCGCTTTTATTTGAGCCACGATAGGATTTTCAGACAAGGGAACATCATCTTCCTGCACCACTTTCCATAAATCTAGCCCCTCTAGATATGTTTGCATCCTTACCGCCCATAGATCGTAGTTTTCACCATCAAATAGTGATACCAATTGTTGGGATTTTTAGGGCTTTTGAAAATATGAGATATATGAGAGAGAGATATATGATACCAGTTGTTGGGATTTTTAGGACTTTCGAAAATATAAGAGATATGAGATATATGAGATATATTAGAGATATATGTAATATAAATATGAGAGATATGAGAGATATATGTAATATGTTATACGGAAGAACATGTTGTTATATTAAAATATAACAAATATCAAATATAAAATATTTAGAATATCTCACTTCTAATCTAAAATAATAACTAATTTCTAAAACTGAAATATATCTCTAAAACTGAAATATTTTCTAAAAACTAATTTAAATAAAAAAGATATTAAGTAACAAATAAAAACTTCTGCACGAATAATATGTTATAATATGAAGAAAGATAAGTAAAAGAAATATGTAATGGGAAACGAATCAAAGGCAACATCCAGGTTATTGATGCGGGTTGATATGAAGAGTACGATTCACATGTGCACATTATAATTTACACACTAACATTTTATCTCAATTCATCATTTAATTTTTTGCTAAACACAAAAGTCAATAACAAGTGTCACATATGAAAGAAAAGAAAAACACAATTCAGCGTTTTCAGATATGAAAATGAAGATAGTTTTCTACGTTGATTATTACTAAAACTAACTATTTCTAGAAGAATGGAAAATATATTTAGGTCTTTCAAAGAAGTAAGAATAGAATAAGGTAAAGGTGAGTTTCCACTACTTTGAGGATAAGATTTATATATTAATTTTTCACCACCGAGAGAAGTGCAATGCCCCCAAACTCCACTTTACTTTGTGAAATAATATACATACCATGTGGTTAGCATGGTACATATATTTCTGTGAGACACCCTAATGCGTGATGAAAGAAGTGAACGAAGATTACTCTCTGAATGAACCACACGATACAATTCTAAATAAAAAATGTTATGCAAAAGTATGTTAGAAGGAGTAGTCTTTGTTTGAATGCTACAGCAACGGTTTCACATTATGAAATCTTCTTCTTTAATATTTTTAAGTTTGTATATCCACTCTCCAGACTTTATTGGTCATAAGAACCCAGAATTATCAATATATATAACTTGCAATCGAGCTTTCTTAGCAACATCACAAGAAAAAACGCAGATTACAATTGCATTGGCATTATCTTGTCTTCAATACAGATTTTTCTTTCAGCTAGATACAATGGGACGTTACTCTCTGACCACATTATATGCTCTTCTTCTTTCATTGCATGCCTTGGGATTTGCTCTCGGATTCACTAGGTCAACAAGAGGTGTTGATGCAAAGTGCATGGAGAATGAGAGACAAGCACTCCTCAACTTCAAACAAAGCCTCATAGATGATTATGGCATACTCTCTACATGGACTGTCCACGGAAATAACACTGATTGCTGCAATTGGAAAGGCATTCAATGCAACCATCAAACCGGTAATGTACATTTATTAGATCTTCGTTGTCTAGATACACAATATTTGAGAGGTCCAATCAATCTCACTTCATTAATTCACTTGCAATATCTTCAACATTTGGATCTCAGCAACAATGATTTTCTGTGGAATCACATCCCACAAGCCATTGGCTCTTTCAACAACTTACAATATCTCAACCTCTCATTTTCTGAATTTAGTGGGAGGATTCCTTTCCAACTCGGAAATCTTTCACTACTAAGGTATCTAGACCTTGGAAGAAATCATCTTCATGGACCACTTCCTTTCCAGATTGGGAATCTTAGAAAGTTACAATATATTGATCTTGGAGGGAACTCTCTATCAGGAGAAATCCCATTTCAACTTAGGAATCTCAAGGAGCTACAATATCTTGATCTTGCAAGTAACAAACTTTCTGGAGCCATCCCTTTTCGGAATGGGAATCTTCCTAACTTACGAATTCTTCGGCTAAGTGGTGATTTCGATATAGAAGCTGAGGATTCACAGTGGTTGTCTAATCTCCATTCTTTAACAAGTCTTGAGTTGAGCTCTTTGCATAATCTTAGCTCCTCGCATCAGTGGCTACATGCTATTAGTGAGCTCATTCCAAACTTAATAGAGTTGAGGCTTTTTGATTGTTCTCTTTCAGATACTAATATCAAATCTTTGTTCCGTACTCGTTCCAACTTTTCAACTTCTCTTACCGTCCTTGATCTGTCTTTTAATGTGTTAACTACCTCGTCATTTCAACTCTTATTCAATTTTAGCCTTCATCTACAAGAACTTTATCTTACAGATAATGACATTGCTTTGTCATCTTTTCTTTATCCCAAATTTCCATCTCTTCATATCCTTGATCTCTCTAGAAATAATCTAACATCATCAGTATTTCAAGACGATTTTAAATTTGGCTCCAATCTACGAGACCTTCGTCTGTATAACTGTAGTCTTACAGATCAAAGTTTTCCTGTTTCGTATGCTTCCACAATTAATTCTTCATCTTCTCTTGTCATACTTGATCTCTCCTCAAATCTATTGAAATCATCTACTGTGTTTTACTGGCTGGTGAACTGCACAAAGAATCTTCAGACCCTTAACCTTTATGACAACATGTTAGAAGGTCCAATTCCAGATGGATTTGGAAAAGTAATGAACTCTCTTGAACACTTTTATGTCTCCAACAACAGACTACAAGGCAAGATTCCATCTTTCTTTGGAAACATGTGTAGATTGCAGACCTTACACCTCTCAAATAACAAGTTGAATGGGGAAATTTCTCATTTCTTTCAAAATTCTTCATGGTGTAATAGACACATATTTCAAAATTTGGATTTATCATATAACCAAATTACAGGCAAGATACCAAAAAGCATCACAATGCTATCTGAGTTGGAGTATTTATACTTGGATGGGAATTCTTTAGAGGGTGATGTCACTGCATCTCATCTTTCAAATTTTTCCAAATTACAAATCTTATTCTTATCCTACAACACATTGTCTCTAAGATTTGTCTCAAGTTGGGTTCCTCCTTTTCAAGTAACAAGATTGAGTTTAGCATCTTGCAAGCTAGGTCCGAGTTTTCCTGGTTGGCTCCAGACACAAAATTCCTTAATGTCGCTAGATATATCTGATAATGAGCTTAATGATTCTGTACCAGCATGGTTTTGGAACAAGTTGCAAAATTTGGAATGGTTAAACATGTCTCACAATAATCTCAATGGTGCAATTCCTGATATACCATTAAAGCTCCCTTATAGACCATCTATAATTCTGAATTCAAATCAATTTGAGGGTGCACTTCCACCATTTTTGCTACAAGCTTCAGGGCTGTTATTCTCTAAAAATACATTTTCAGATTTGTATTCTTTTTTATGTAACCAAATCATTGCTCCGAATTTGGCAACTTTAGATTTATCAAACAATCACATAACAGGACAAATTCCTGATTGTTGGCAATCTTTAGACCAATTACTATTTCTTGATTTGAGCAAGAATAAGTTGTCTGGGAATATTCCCATCTCCATTGGGAAACTTGTTAAATTAGAAGCCTTGGTTTTACGAAAGAATAACTTAACAGGTGGATTGCATTCCAGTTTGAAGAATTGCACTAATTTAATTATGCTGGATGTGAGTGAAAATAATTTGTCTGGTCGAATACCATCATGGATTGGAGAAAGTATGCAACAATTGAAAATCTTGAACATGCAAGGGAATCACTTCTCTGGAAATTTTCCCATTCAACTTTGTTATTTAAGGCATATTCAATTGTTGAATCTCTCCGGGAATAAATTATCAAAAGCAATTCCAGCATGCTTAAAGAATTTTACAGCCATGTCTGAAAAGAGCATCAACAGAACTGAAACTCAGCGCCTTATTTATGGGTACAATATTACTTATAATGAAATATATGGTCCTGCCATGGTTTTTGACTACAGGCTTGACATAACGTGGGTGTGGAAAGGTGTGGAACAGGTGTTCAGAGATCCCCAATTGAATCTGAAGAGTATTGATCTCTCAAGTAATAATTTCACAGGTGAAATACCAAAAGAAGTTGTGTATTTGCTTGGGATTGTTTCTTTAAATTTATCAAGAAACAATTTGAGTGGAGAAATTCCTTCTGAGATTGGAAATTTAAGTTCACTTGAATCTCTTGACTTGTCAAGAAATCATTTGTATGGGAGAATTCCTTCATCTCTTTCTGAAATGGATTTTCTCCAAAAGTTAGACTTGTCACACAACTCTCTTTCTGGAAGAATCCCATTGGGAAGACACATGGATACATTCGAAGCCTCTTGTTTTGAAGGAAATATTGATCTTTGTGGTGAACAACTCAACAAAAGTTGTCCCGGAGATAATACAACAGCAAAGCCAGAAGAAGGAGCAGGAGGGGATGGAGATGATTCTGTTTTCTATGAGGCATTATACATGAGCATGGGTTTAGGATTCTTTGTAGGATTTTGGGGTTTCATAGGGCCAATTCTAATTTGGAAACCTTGGAGAATTGCTTTTCTGAAATTCTTAACAGATTGACAAAGTGAGATACAACTATGGTGAATATGTCAAATGTCATCAAATGGCTCAAAGCTAAGCTAGGAGGTATGTTGTAGTGGATATGCCTTAGTCTAACTCATAATTATTGCAATAATTATATGTAAGGTATGAGGAAAAAAGTGAATGCTTTTTTTTTTAATATAGGAAATTTATGTTACAGTATCTTGCTAGGCTGAATAAAAAATAAGAACAATCATAATTATTAATAAGAATGAATGTTTCTGGTTATAAAGTTAAATCTTGTTTTATAATTCGCTTACGAGAAAAATTGCTTCTTGCAAATTAGCAACATATATTTTACATTCATTATTTATTATTTTTTATATCCTCTTTATAAAATCTTGATTCTTGACTAGAAAATGACCTATTCATCCGCCTATTTATAAATAATTGAATATTTCAAGCTTAAATGCACACCACTCAACTAAAATCCTTAATCATCAACAATATAAAAACGGTCATTCTGTGTAATATGATTTGCAAAGATGATACTAAGAATAAAGTTAAATTGATGTGAAGTAAGTACCAACAAATTGTTTAGTAATCGGAAGGAAAATGAGAAATTACTCTCGTATAGTTTATTATTCATATGATTCAATTTTATTTTATTTTTACATTTACTTTGCAGGTGTCTGGTTGTTGACTTTTTTGTGTGTATTCCTCTTTCAAATTTGAGGCAATTGACTCTTCATATCACAAGATGTTGTATCAGTTGTTAGTTTAAATGTATTTTCATAGTGTGTTTAATTCAAATGATTTCTCAACAAATTATGTAGAGGTTTAGATGGTAAATGTTGTAATTCAAGTGACTCGTGCATCATAAAAATCTTTTTAAGATGGTAAATGGTTCTATGTATCTTTTGGTTTCAAAATGATTGTAACTTTTAACTTTTGCCTAAAAGAATAAAAGAATATAAGGCTACAAAAGTTGTATCTTTATTTATTTGCTATCATATGCTTTATTTCACCTTTGTTTAATAATGTAAGTTATTTTTATGGGCACTTTGATAAGTTGCCTTTCTTGGGTTTAACACCACACAACTCCCTTAGCCTTAACCTAAAAGAGTGTAAGGTTACAAAAGTTGTAACTTTATTTCTTTGCTACCATAAGCTTCCTTTTTTCCTTTGTTTAATGGTGTAAAGTCACCTTTGTGGACACTTTGATAAGTCACATTTCTTCTTCTTTAGGCACCTTGAATTAAAGCTCACCATTAGACACCTTACAAGGTCACCCATCCACCTTTTAGGAGACTAAGGCTCCTTTTATATGTTAGCAGACTGGTTGATCCTTTCGTTCTGTAGGAGGATGTTGCTTTCATCTTTTAGGGGACTAGTATTCAACCAATTATGTGTTACGAGACTGGTAATTCAACCAATATATCGCTTTTGGGAGACTAATGCTCGACCAACTATTTGTTGGGAGACTAGTTACTTAACCAACATATCACCTTTTAGGAGACCAATGCTCAACCAATTATATATTGGGAGATTGGTTGCTTAACCAACTTATCGGTATTTTGGAGACTATTTGCTCAACCAATGAGTTGGGAGACTAGTGTTTGACCAATTATGTATTAGAAGACTAATTGATCAACCAACATATCGTCTTTTGGGAGATTAATTCTCAATGAATCATGTGTTGGAAAACTAGTTGTCAACCAACATAATGCATTTTGGCAAACTAATGCTCGACCAATTATGTGTTGGGAGACGGGTTGCTCGACCAACATATCGTCTTTTGAAAATCTAATGCTCGACCAATTATGTGTTTTGGGAGATTGGTGTTCACCAATCTTAAGAATGCTTTGAAAGATCATCTTCGGACGTCTTAAGAGGTCGCCCATTTTCTTCTGGTAGAAAGCCTTGGAAAGTAGTTCATATTTTTTTTCCTTTGGTGTGGCTCACAACTATGTGTTCATATGTAACTAACCAAACTCATAAAAATGTTAATTAGTATTAACAATGCAGACGCTACTAATTTTAGACAAGCTGTCCAAAGAACAAGGTTCTTGACGCAATTTCAAAGACTTAACAACACAAAATTTTCACTAAGGCTTCTGGAAACTGAAAATCCTGGCCGTGTAAAAGACTACGTGTGTACGCTAAATCTTGTGTAGGCGGACAAAAGAAAATCTATACGTGTTCTTATGCTTTTTATGTTGGTTTGACTTTTGAATTATTAGTCTATATCCACACCTATGCTATGGGATGTGAGGGGTGTATTTCGCAATTATTAATGAAAAATGGTTAAACAGTTGACCAATTGGAAATCACACTTTTCCCATGCAATCCACCTCATTTTTTTGTCTTTAACTTGTGTTTCAAAACACTATAATAATCTTAATCTTCATTCCATCCTTCCTATCTTTTATTTTTCCAAGACTGGTTTTTCCGAATTGTGCAGAGATCTATTGTTTTTTACTTGTATATAAGGATAGGTTAGTTGCAAATGTGGTTCAGATTTCATCACACATAACACTTTATTTTTATAAAAAAGCAGTACATAATTAAAAGCTCTTATTTAACCTTCAAAGGTAATGAATTCACATTCATGGTTTTAGGTGCATGTATCTCAAACATTATTGACTAATTAATAGTTATTACTTATTAATGTCGAGTTTTGACCAATACTAAATATCTAATTATTTTATAATAACCATATTTTGAATATCCCAAACACTTTTTCACGACAAAAATCAGTTATGATTACCGTTTAAAGACAACTAGAAACATTTACTTTATAATTCATTCGACAGTCAACAAAGCTGCAGAGGACAATAAAATTATGTCATAATTATTTTTTCTATTTTTGCTTTTGGCAATCCACTATTATACCTTTCCCGTCTCTACTGATTGAAGAATTGATTGTGCACCCTATTAAAAACAGCTTAGCATGAATTATATGTTAAAATATGAACAAAGATAAGTGAAATTAAATAATATCTCACGGGGAACAAGACAAAGACACTTATATTGACAATTGTATTGACATGTACACATTGTAATTATTAAAAAGTGTCACATGATAAAGAAAATAAGACATTTCAACGTTTTGAGAGATGAAAATCAAGATAATCGTAATGGAAAAAGTAAGAATAGAATAGGGTAAAGATGAGTGAGGATAGGTTTAAAGATTAATTTTTCACCACTGAGAGAAGTGCAATGTCACCAAACTCCACTTTACTTTGTGAAATACTATACATACCATGTGATAAGCATGGTATACTATACTATACTGCATGATGAATTAATGGAAAGAACAAAGGTTACTGTCTAAATGAACCACGCGATACCATATTCAACGAAAAAAATGTTATGCAAAACTACGTTATGTTTGAATGCAAAAGCAACAGTGTAGTTCACATTATGAAACCAACACTCTCCAGACTTTCTGGTGTGGTTGTCTTCACCCTTGGCTATACAAGTGTCAGTATAAATAATTTTGGCAATAAGGTTTTCTTAACATCACCACAAGAAAATTATAATTCTCTCTTGCATTGGCGTTATCTTGTCTTCAGTTAAGATTTTTCTTTCAGCTAGTTACAATGGGGCCTTACTTTCTTACCACATTATATGCTCTTCTTACCACATTATATACTCTTCTGCTTTTGTTGCATGCATCAGACTTTGCTCTCGGATTCATAAGTGCTGATCCAAAGTGCAGAGAGAAGGAGAGACAGGCACTCCTGAACTTCAAACAAATCCTCATAGATGTCAGGGATTTAGTTCAAATATTTCGTAGTTCTAACCCCTATTTTTATAAATATGTACATATCATATCATGTAAAGATTGAGTCCGTCACTACAAAAAACTATAATTTTAGCAGGGGTTTATTACTTAGGTTGTAATAACCCCTACTAAGACATAAACATAACAGAGGTTTTAAAAACCCTCCTTAAATTTCAGGGGTTTTTAAAGAAACCTCAGTAAAATTTAGTTTCTAATTTATTTATCTTTTATTTTCACTCAAAAACTGAGAAACAACTTCACATCTCATTCTATCATCTTCGTGTGCCTGAGAGGAAGAGGAACTGTTCTTCGCTCTGATTTAAGGGATTTTTCTTCTCTCTGATTTCAAATCACAGTGCCTAGGAACATGGATACATTCGAAGCCTCTTGTTTTGAAGGAAATATTGATCTTTGTGGTGAACAACTCAACAAAAGTTGTCCTGGAGATCATACAACAGCAAAGCCAGAAGAAGGAGCAGGAGGGGATGGAGATGATTCTGTTTTCTATGAGGCATTATACATGAGCATGGGTTTAGGATTCTTTGTAGGATTTTGGGG
>Ga0214542_1012293_pt1 | contig 11146 bp, 11 predicted proteins | sample CNSS1metaG_FD_160096 | JGI IMG/M metagenome (GOLD analysis project Ga0214542, IMG submission 160096) | Root nodule microbial communities from cowpea collected in UCLA plant growth center, Los Angeles, California, USA - CNSS1 | ecosystem: Host-associated > Plants > Roots > Nodule | place: USA...
GATTAACTTAAGTCTGATTGGCATGCTAAGAATGGTATGATGAGGTATGAATTTGGTGATATCATGCTTGATATTTTATTTCCCTTTTAATTTATTGTTCTGGGAAATTTCCAGAAATTGTCTGGTCGGCGATGAACTGCCGCCAGACGATTCTTCCTCTTGTAGGAAATTTAGGGTTCCTATAGAGGAACCACCTGCCAGAAATACAAATCTTTGCTAGAGTTGATCAGTGTTGACTCGTTGACTGACCAGTGAGAGACTGCCACGTGTCAGAGCAGTCTCCCTCTCAAGCCAGAGTTCTCTTCCCGCAATTAAGGTTTGGCTGCCGTAAGGGTTGCCGTAAGGGGCGTTTCGCAGATTCCGTTTGGGGCCACTAGTTCTCCGATAGAGGACCCGTTCGGCGTCTCATTTATTCCTGTTGCGATGTATGTCGACGATGGCGCGGGAGTGAGCGTGGTCGACGTAGTGAATGGCGGCGAGGCTGGTTCGAGAATGGTGGTTCAGGCAGCGGGATGCACGGAGAAGATGACGCTCGCGAACTCCGACGAGTTGCAGCGACGTCGCAATGGTGTTGTAAAGCACGGGCTGTCTTGGTGTGGCAGTGGTGGTTCGATGTGCCAACGACAACGAGGTTATTGTTGACGACGAGATCGCGAAGGTGGTGGCGCGAGGGGAAGAGGCGAACTACAGCGAAGCGCTGTGGTTGTTGCAGGCCGTGAGTGGTGATGCAATGGTGGATTTTTCGACGAGTGCTGGTGCAGAGGTGGTGGCTGCGCGTGGTGTGCGGGCTATTCACGTGAGTTGCAGGCGCGGAGGAGGGTGGTGGTGGCTGCGGGACGTGCGGAGAAGACGTTGCTGTCGCGGACCATTGCTGCAGCAACGATGGCGAGGTTTCCGACGAGGGCACGACGGGCGGTGGCTTTCCGACGTGGGCAGTGGTGGTCGAACATGGTCGTGGCGGTTGCGGAGTGGGTTGGTGCGGAAGAGAGAAAGAGAGATTAGGGTTAGGGTCTGTGTTGGAAAGGAGATGATGACGTGACAAACATTGATTGGTGATATGAGTTAGTGGAGGATTGATGATGTGGCAAACTGTCATTGGTTAATTTAGTAAGTGGAGGATTGTCACGTGGCGAAATCTGATGGACTAGAGTTTAAGTGACATTAGGGGTGCAGCTTAGTAAAAAGGAGGGGTGCATAACAGAAATGAATTACTATTACAAAAGGGGTGTAAACCTGAAAACAGGGGGTGCACCTAGCTCCAGAAATGTTTTATTTTAAAAATAGATATTCCAATTGGAAAAAGGGGTGTAAACATGAGAATTGGGGGTGCATTTAGTACCTGAACTATTTCTCTCCAAAATTCCTATTTTGGGACTTAATTTATGAATTAAAATATTCATTATTTACATCCTTGAGGACCTAAATTAAATTACAGTTGCATTATTAAACTCAAGAATATCTAATAATAAATTTAGCATGCAACTAAATACGATTTTTAAGCGCAAAAATAATACTAAATTCCCAAAATTTAATTATTGAATGTGAGTCAAGGTTCGACTCATCATAACTTCCACGCAGTTTGGAAGCGGGCCGCGCTTGGCGGTACGTGTCCCCCGCCAGGCGATTTTACTACAGCAGTATTGGTGTGATTGTGTGATATATATAACTATGCAATATTTATATGTATGTGCAATATGTTAGCTCACCCTATCTGCTTGTGTTTGGTGATGATTGTGTACGCGATACACGGGAGCAGATGTTATTGCAGGTGGATCTGGTGAGGCCTAGAGACGGAGCGGGGCTAGTTTTAGGAGAAGATTTTATGAGAACTTTTATAAAGTTTTTTTTATGCTTTCAAATAAATTGTAATTATAAATATTCTGGACTTTTGGATAATTACAATCTTATTTATACTTATGAATTTTGGTTTATTAAGAAAGTAATAAGAGTTTATTTTAATATTCCCGTGTTTTGGGAATATCAGTTATAATAAATGAAGTTTTATTATTTACTTCTTTATTTTATTATTTAAATTCGTAATATCCGGTCGGGATGTTACAGGCTGCCACTCCAATTGCTACAAACTGCCTTATGGATGCAGATGAAGCTGGAAACCAAGTTGATTCAACCAAATATAGAGGGTTAATTGGTTCCTTGTTATATCTAACTGCTAGTAGGCCGTATATACAATTTGGTGTTTTCTTGTGAGCTAGGTTTCAATCCAATCCAAAGGAATCGCACTTCAAACCTGCAAAACGGATTCTCAAGTATCTGAAAGGGACAATTAATGTTGGATTATGGTATCCTAATGAATCTAACATCGCTCTTAGTGGTTTTTCAGATTCTGACTATGCAGGGTGCAAATTGGATAGGAAAAGCACAAGTGGCACATGCCATTTACTTGGATCGAACCTAATCTCATGGAATAGCAAGAAGCAAGCTTGTGTAGCACTCTCTACAGCTGAGGCTAAGTACATAGCAGTTGGACATGCATGTGCACAAAGCATATGGTTGAAGCATCAACTTATGGATTATGGTGTAAAGCTAGAGAAGGTACCTTTTTATTGTGATAATACAAGTGCAATCAACCTAACTAAGAATCCAATCCAACATTCTAAAACAAAACACATTGTAATCAGACATCATTTCATAAGAGATCATATTCAAAAAGGTCAAATTGAAATCATGTTTGTGAAAACTGAAAATCAATTGGCGAATTTATTCACTAAACCACTTGCACGTGATAGATTTAATAAGCTTAGAACTAAATTTGGTATTCTTGACGTGAAGAATATATGTTGATATCTGTTTGGCTTGTTAACCTTATTAGATCATGTGTGTGCTACATTTAAAATGACAAAAATTTGCATAATTTGAAAACTGCCAGAATTTCAGTCAGCTAAATTTGCAATTTCAACACATAGATTTCATTTAAAATGTCAAAATCTGCATAATTTGTGTTCTGGAATTGTTTCAATATGCTAAATCTCACAAAACAGCACATATATTTGATTCAAATTGGTTTGATGTGAATTTCGTGAAATCTGAAATTTTTAGTCAGCTAAATTGGCAAATTTAACACATAGATTTCACTTAAAACTGCCACTGCACCAAAAATCAATTTTCTGGTACAGTTTTACTCAACTAACTCTGTATTTTTATGTGTTAAAATCACTTATGCTGATGTGGAAATTCTTGAATTGATTTTAATTGATTGACCCAGTCAAAGTATGCATCACATGACTGTTTTCAGACTATAGCAGCAACATATAACAGCTATTACATCAGCTAAAATCAACTTTTCAGATTGCATTGACCATAAAGTGATTTAATTACATGATTTCCAATGTGCATGCATTAGATGTGAACTATTTGTGAGTGGATTGATCATAAAACACATGGGAAACACATCACCGCATCTCTGATTCATATTCCCTTACATTTAATTGTTGTGATTTCCTGTACTGCATTGAAAAACTAAAAATGTGCACAATTCAATTGAATAATTTTGAAAATCAACATGTTGATTCTATAAATACTTGCATAAGCATCATGCATTGGCATTCTCATTTGCTAGTAAGAGCCAAACCTACATTTCACCATGCCTAGAAGATCACGAGTTGCCCCCTCAGATGATGAAAGCTCCACCCCACCTACTTCATCCTCTCCAAATGTTATGAATCAAGGAAGGCTTGACATATGGTTTGAAGGTCATGAGGACAGAATTCAAACCTTCTTGATTGAGATCAATAGGAAGCAAATCATTCTTCCAAAGGTGATTCGTATGTCACGGCTAAGGGCAAAAAACTTTGGCAACCTTGAGCAACATCTCAAAGCTCAAAAATTGAAGACTTTCCTTGAGCTTTCGGGTAAGGTGTATCCGGATTTGGTGAAGGTGTTTTATGCCAATCTCAAGTTCAGCAATGGCATTCTCAAATCAAGTGTCAAAGGTGTGGAGATGGAAATCACTAGGCAAGCATGGAAAGATGTGGCTGGCCTAAGGCAAAGAGGTGTGCAAGTCCGAAAAGGAGAAACTAGTGCGGTGGACGAGTTCAACAAGGTGCAATAACCAATGTGTAAGAAATCAAGGTGAGCAAGCTAGAAATTTCCATGTGGGAAGGCTTCGTGTGGAGGAAAGGTTGCTAGGCATGGTGGTGACCAAAATCATCATGCCTAGGGGGAGCAACCATGCTACGTTGAATGAAGGTGATCTAGTGGTGATGTACTGCATTCAAAATGGTGTGATGTTGGATTGGACATACACAATCCATGACCATATGATGAAGGCAAAAAGGCTCACAGATTTCAAGCTTCCATATGTGGTGCTCATCTCCAAGTTCATTGAGCATTTTGGTGTGGATGTGGAAGGAGAGCTTGAGGAGTCTACTAGCCTTCTCAATCATGTTTCAACACTGAATATGCACAGGATGGAATTCACCAAGGTAGGCAACACTTGAAAAGTTGAAGGAGATCAAGGTGCAAACATTGAAGTTGGAGCAAATGATCATGAAGCGGGAACAAGTGGAGGAAACCAAGAGGAAGATGAACCTCAGCCAATGGCAATTGAGCTGTACAATCCACCTGATAATACTGGACATACATACTCCCAATTTGAGAGAATGGTTCTCAACCAACTTCAAGACCTCAACATGGCTCAACATACACATCACATGTATTGCACAACAAGGTTTCAAGACTTGGATGACCAACTCCATAATGTTCATGACCTCCTCTCTAATGTCTACAACAGAGACAACCCTAGAAATGAGTGAAGGGGATGGCTCATAGGTCATGCATTACATTTTCATGTTGCATTTTGTGTATCTGTTGTTTGTCCCAATATTTTAGTTGGCTATTTTCGCATTTTAGTCGACTGATTATATCAGTTTTTAGGTTCATGATGTATCTGCATTTCTGTTTCAGTACTGGTGTGTTTGTATTCGTGCCAGGTGCCCTGGTACACTCCTATGTCACTGCTTTAATGAAAATTTTCATCTTTCCAAATTGATCTATGCATTTACTTTCATTTGATGAATCCAAAGGGGGAGAAAAATGAGTTAAAATGAGTTGTGTTATAATTGGAAAATCTGAAATATATTTGCTGGAACCATATAATACTACAAACTTAATCTAAAATCTGAAGTTAAATCATGTTATTAATGATAGGGAGAGCATATGCATATGTGATATGTATGTATGCTTGTGTGCTTTTGCTTGGTTGTATATTTGGAATATTTGTATCTTGTATGCAAAAGTTTTTTCAGGTTTCTCTATGGATCTTAGCTCATCAATTCAACTTGAGGATGTTGGCTTCATCAATTTAGGGGGAGATTGTTGGCACAAGCAAGCTTGAAGCAAAGAATTGATAAAGCCATGTGCATGAAGATCTTAAGTGTTTTATGAAGATTGATGAAAACCCTCTTGAAGATTTAATTTTACTGTGTTAAATCTCTATATAACATGTTAAATGTAATGTGTTAGTGTTATACATTGTTGATAGGCTATATGACATAGGTTAGATGTCTTGTGTGCCTTAGTGTGTCTCTTTTAATATGTTAAAATAGGTTTTAACAGGTTAAAAGACTTGTTGTATATAGTTTCTGGTATGAATGCATTCAGTCAGTTGAATTATTTTTCAATTGACTTATTTCACTTATGTCAGGTGAAATCAGTTGACTGTACGGAAAATTCAATCAACTGTTTTCACTTAAACCAAAACTATATAAGCTGTGTTTTCGCGAGCAGAGGTGTGAATATGAGTTTTTCTGAACGAAATTGTGTCATTCATCTTTGGGAAGCGTTCTCTCTCTGCAATACACAGCTGGAACTTGTGGTTTGAAGATATTGATTGATGTTGGTTGATTTTGGAGGCATTTTGGCTTGTGAGTAGCTTGAAGAACACATGCATGGTGTGCTAGGGACAACCACCATCAGGTTTGGATGTTCTTGTGCCTCTAGATGGTTTGCCTGATGTGATTCAGGTCTGCAAGTGTGATTCTTGTAGGTTATGATTCTAGATATTTGTGTGAGTCAAAAGTCTTGTGTGTTTTGGTGTTCAAAAGTGTAATCTTGGTTTGTGATTTGTAAAACTTTTGAATATAGTGGAAACCAGGCTCAGGTTGTCCTGGTAAACTGGATGTAGCTCTGTGATTGAGTGAACCAATATAAAAACAGCTGTGCAATCTTCTTTCCCTCATCTCTTTCTCTTTGAAACTCTTTAAAAACTCAAGAAAACCAATCAATTTGATCTTTGGTGTGATTTAATGCGTTCTTGTGTAATCTGAGGCTTTATACTTGTTATAAATACTGATTGGAACATGTCTTGTATGTAAAAGATTGTTGTTTAAGTTGAATTCGCAAATTCTGCATTCTGCATAATTCTCCAGTATTTTAGCGACTAAATTTCATTTGTAATTGACGTTTCATAGCATCAAGAACAATTTAGTCTGCTGTTTTATATTTTAATCGATTGAAAGTGTACTGGTCTGCTGCATTTACATTCAAACTTTCCAATCCATTAGATTCAATTGAAAAGAGGTTTAAGCTTTCGAAAAAATTTTATAAAGCCAATTCAAACCCCCCCCCCCCTTCTTGGCTAAACTCACCATTTCAAAACTAACAACAGGAACACAAGAACATGAATATCAAAACATGAGAACTCTAGCCCAAAACATTTCTCTCTCGTGCACAACCAGGGCTCCCCTTTACAAAACCTAATTCACCCCTTTTAAACCCCTCTCATAAATTCAGAAAACCCACACGAAAATTACCTAACCCGAATCCTTTTCTTCTCCAACAAGAAACGCGATTCTCGAACCCTCTTCGTCATGTCCTTGATCAGCCTTGATCGTGCAACCCCGCTCTCGCTCTCGCTCCTCATTCTCATCACACATCAGCCTTCATATGATCATCGCAACCTTGATCGCATCAACATCAACTTTCTCTCTTCGCACAAAATCTGCAATGCTCATGTCTCTCGAAGAGAGATTCATGTGATTTCTAAATCAACAGGTTTTCAATTGTTCATATTAAGTGAAACTGTGCGTTTGGGTGAAAGGTTGATATGCAAATAAGTAAGATTGGAGTCAGGGGGTCAAGAATGCAAATTAGCAAAAAGAAAAGGGTTTCCTAGCAAAGAGGATTCATTAAAAGGAAACTAAATAAAACAAAATACTATTAAAGCCAACCTTTTAACCACATTTTTATGAAAAGACTATTTTTCTAAACTATCAACGATAACTAATTAATTCAAACCAAACAAATATTTATGTAAACGAAAAAAAAAAGTTTTAGAAAGGAAAAATAACACAAAATGGAGTGCTAACAAAGATCACGAACAATAGTTGAGACTCTTATGTAGAATGGCTTATTAGAAAAATTCAATAGAATCATTATGGAAAGAATAATATGTATTTTGTTGAGTGCTAGAATTCCTAAAATGCTTTAGGCTAAAGCTATTACGATTGTTAACTATCTTATTAATAAATGTCCTTTAACAACAGTTTATATGAAGACTTATGAGGAAAATTGTTCAATATTTTTCCTCAACCTTGAAAATTTGAAAAATCTTTGGTTGTGTTTCATATGCTTATAAAAGGAAAGGAAAGAAAGGATCATGTGTTGTCAAACGCATGTTTATGGAATAAAGAGGAGGAATGAAGACACATAAATTAAGACATCTTGAATTAGGGTCGATAAGTATATCATTAGCCAACATATCGTATTCAACGAAATTGAAATGACTTTTACAAGTCAAAAGTTCTAGAATATGAGTTTGAAGGTAGTCGTGATTATGAGAAGAGAAACATTGAGGTGAAGATTGACAAAACATATGATTTTTTATAAAATGATGAATTAGATGATCTTGTAGAAAAAAAGGGCCAAATGACAAAGATACCTGAGTTGGTGATGGTTAATATTCACAATAGTAGAACAATAAGAATGATTAGAGCTCGAGAAATATATCGACATGTAGAGCTTATAGTATTATCCTTAGTAGGTTCTAGTAAGGTAGTAAACTATGAACCCTCGAGTGTATCTTTTGCTTTTCAAAGTTAAAAGACTCAATATTTAGATATCATGATGGAGTTCGTAAACATATAAATTCTAGAGTGATAAGTTCTAAATGGTTTTTTAAACTAAAGGATGGAATTATAAAAACTATAACACAATATTAAATGCAAAATTGTTTGTTAAAATTTTTACTTAGAAGGAAGGAATTGACTATAATTTTGTATTCTTTCTAGTGGTGAAACACATATCCATTCAAGTGTTTTTAGTCATGGTTCTATGCTTAACCTTGAGTTGGAATAAATTGACTTTAAGATTACTTTTCCATATATGGAGATTTATAAGAGACCATCTACATAAAGCAAATACAAGGATTTGAGATAAAAAGGCAAGAATAATTTTATTAGTAAGCTCAACAAATCCTTGTATAGTTTGAGCATTATAATTAAGTGGACTGAATACACAACATGTGTTTACTTCAAGTTTACTGCAAAAAGATTGCTTATTAGTATTATTTTTGTATGTTGATAATATTTTGATGGCCATCAATAATAAGCCTAAGCTTGAGAAGTTTAAGGCTAAATTGAATGAAGAACCCAATATAAAGGATCTCGAATGTTCCGGTACACCCAATAAGTCTCACCTCACTTAGGAGTTGAGGTCAAATGCAATTTAAATACTCCTTCCTCCCTTCACCCTTCGAGACACTTTTTAAGGACAAAACTATGATGGAGCTCCACGCTCCAAAGCGGACAATACCTCAAGAACGTGTTGGTTATTTCTAACGATGGTTGCCAGATAAACTTGGATCGGATCAGAACATTAGCGCCGACTGTGAGGACCGATAACTCCCATTGCCCTCGACTGGGGGCTTGTTCCGGTACACCCAATAAGTCCCATTCGGAGTTGAGGTCAAACGTAGTTTAAATACTCCTTCCTCCCTCCACCCTCTGAGGTGCCTTTTAAGGACAAAACCATGACGGAGTTCCACACTCCAAAGCGGACAATACCTCAGGAACGTGATGATTGTTCTTAATGTGGTTGCCAAACGGACTTGGGTTAGATCGGAACATCAAAGTTTTTAAGAATATATTAGTCATTAAGATCATTAGACAATGTGAGTTGAAATATTTATGTGTGTTTTGGAATATGTAACTTGAAAAATTCATTGATAAGTTTGACATGACCAAGTTGAAATTTGTTTCACACCTTTGGGTCAACATTATAAGTTGAGTAATCAATAATTTCATAAAAGAGTGGAGGAGAAACATATATGAATGATATTTCATACGCAAATATTGTTGGCTTTGTGATGTATGTATTGTTTTATACTCTCCTTGACATAGTGCATGTTGTGATTATCGTAAGGAAGTTCATGTCAACTCATGGTTGAGCTCATTAACAAGCTCTTAAGTGGGTCCCCAGATACTTGAAGAGGTCACTTAAAAGGGCTCTAGTTTATGGTGGTGCTAGACATAAGACTAGTTGAAAAGCCCATCTACAAAAGGTAATAATTTTTTTGATAATTGAAGGCAATTACATTACCATGATAGAAGCGATGAAGGAAGTCTTGTTGTAGGGTCTAACCAAAGAGTTGGGCGGTAAGATTAGTTTATTGTGAAAAAATGAAACACATTGTTATCAAGATACACTTTGTAAAATAGGTGATTATTAGAAGATTTGTGAAGATGATAAAAGTGTGAACAAATCATAATTACTCTAACATGATTACAAAAGATTTGTCAAGCAACGTGTTCTTCTTTGTTTAGATTTAGTTCAGTTGATTAATGATTAAACTTGTGATGAACTTAGTGACAAATGAAATAAGTTTCACTTAAAATATTTGTTTTGAAACAAGATAAGTTTCTTTTGAAAGTTTTTTCAAAGTTAAAGTGGAAATTTGTTGAAAGTTGTTTCAATAAAATATGATCAACTCATTGTATAAGATCATCTAACGATGCGTGTGAGTCTACTCTTTAGTGGCAATTTGGTGAAAATTTATGATAAACTTAAGTGATGTTTGTCTTGTTTATTTATGTAATAGAAGTGTATCTAATAGACTTGTCTAGTAGAAGAACATTTATAGTGTTGTATAAATAAAAAATTTTTATGAAATATTATGGTGTGATATTATTGAATCTGCTATATTTGGCCTCGACCCAAATTTGGATGTATTCGATCGCGACCCAAATTTGGTCAAATTTGACAAAGTCGGCCTTAAACAAAATTTGGCCATATACGACCGAGTCAACCCAAATGAAATTTGGCCGTTTTCGGTTGAGACAGCCTCAATTGAAATTCGACTGAGTCGACTTCGACTGAAATTCGGCCAAGTCGGCCTCGACTGAATTTAGTCGAGTTGGTCGCGGACGAAATTTGGCCGAGTCAGTCTCAATCAAAATTTGGTCATATGTGACGAAATTTGGCCGAGTCGGCTACAACCAAAATTTAGTTATATTCAGTCGAGTTGGCCTCGACCAAAATATGACTGAATTCAGTCAAGTTGGACCCTGTCGAAATTTGGCCGAGACGACCCTAACCCAAATTTGACCGTATTCGAATTTTTTAAATTTCTTTTATAAAAAATAAATTTTAGATTTTGAACTTGATCCAAATATTTTGATTTAGATTTAAATTTTGATCTAAATATTTGGATATAAATTTAAAAAAGTTTCAACCAATTTTAAAGAAAAGAATGGATTTAGATTCAAAATCCAATTCATAATTACCCGTAAGTATTGTTGTCGTGCTAATTATTTAGAATAGAGATTTGTTCAATAATTTTGGGTTAGCTAGTAGTCATTATAGGGCCGTTTGGTCATTACCGATTACCCAATACCAAGAGATAATTAAATTAATTAATTCGTCCATATTGATATGTCATGGGTTATATTGATGACCATGTTTATGATACTCATCATTATTCGTCATTTTTTCCGATGGAATTGAATGAACAAATAATATGCATCCCCACACTATTAAAGGAATTCCAAATATAAGCTTCACCATTTAATTCAAATAATTAATCAACTCAAAAGATTAAAAAAAAATTAAAAGCCAGCCAAATTAGTCAAGAATATGGTCATGTTCATATATGTTCATATATATATATATATATATATATATATATATATAT
>Ga0214542_1012294_pt1 | contig 11146 bp, 3 predicted proteins | sample CNSS1metaG_FD_160096 | JGI IMG/M metagenome (GOLD analysis project Ga0214542, IMG submission 160096) | Root nodule microbial communities from cowpea collected in UCLA plant growth center, Los Angeles, California, USA - CNSS1 | ecosystem: Host-associated > Plants > Roots > Nodule | place: USA...
AAAAGTAACCGTTAATTTTTAAAAATTTAATAAATAATTAAATTATAAAGGGTAAAGTTGGAATTATGAAATGTGGACACAAAAGAGGGAATCCCCTTTATATATAGTTATAGATATATATATATATATATATATTCAAACGTCCAATTTTAAGTTTTTAACGAGGGGGTCTATGAACAATATAAATAATACTGACAAAGTCACATAATTGTAACGTCAACTATTAAATAAAAAGGTTTTTCCCCTCTAATCATACACTAAAATATTTTTTTTTAATTTAGAAATAAAAAATATATTTATTTTAAACTTAAACAACTTAAAACAAAATTAAACTTTTTTTTCAAATTTATTTTTTCTATACTCATCCTTTATCGATTAAAAGTTTTTTTTCCTTTGCACTAAAAAAATATAATTATTTACGAATAAAATTCACAGTAATTACAAAAGTTCCTTAATAAAACAAAAAGTAAAAAATTTATGGATAAAATATTTTTTAATATATTCTGTAGACAAATAAAAAAATTCGTCAATAATTATTGATGGTCAAAAATACATTAATAATTATCAATAGTCAAAAATTCGTTAGTAACTACTCATTGAAAATTATCAACAAATTTTGATCGTCGATAAAATTTATTAACATTCAATATTTGTCAAAAATATCAAAGATTTTTTTTAGTGAATAAATTCTATAGGTTGTTATCATGCCTTGGTATTATTCCTCCTCTTCTCTCTCTTTTTCTTTTTTTTTATTTTTTTTTTTTTTATTTTTCCTCTTCTTCATTCTCTTCATCCTATGTTGTTATTGTCAATGTTATCAATTTGTCGTTGTCACATCTCTGTTACATTTGTTGCTTTGGCTCTTCCTTCTTTTCTACCATTACGGTCGTCGCCTCCACCATTGCCGTCACTACCTGATCTTTCTCTTCTTTCTTCTCCTTTTTCTCCTCTTCATTCTCCTTTTTCTCCTTCCCTCCTTCTTTTTATTCTTTTCGTTTTTCTAACTCATCTCCATTTAATTTATAATAAATATTTTGTCAAATCTAACGAGAAAATTTACGTCCATCTTTTACTAACGGTTTCATCAATGGATTTTAAAAATACAAGTAGTAATGAATTTTCAAAAATGTAATTATCAACGATTTTACCAGTAGATTTAAAAAAATAATTATTAACGAATTTATTGAAGACTCTCAAAAGATAAATCTATTATGGACTAGTATTATCATAACATGATGGAAGTCTAAAATGAGAACTGTAACACTCATTTTATTGACAAAATTTATTGGTGGAATTCATCAAGATGTTACTGACAAATCTATTACTATCAGATCTATTACCAACAATAAATTTTGTTTAACAAATAAATGTTGTTTTCATTCTTAAAATCCATCAGTAAATACTATATATTGTAATTTTATCATCGATAAATTTTTGTTAATAAAAGTTATCTTCTTATAGTATTTTTTCTTCACGTTTAATAATTTCCTTTTATTATTTCTTCTACCTTTGATCGCATGCATAAACCAATTTGTGAAAGAACAATCTAATTATTATGTTATTTCAAAATTTTATTTATACCTTTTCTTATCATCTAAATATAATATTTTATTGTTAAAAAGGATTTTCTAGTAGCTTTTTAAAAAAATAGGTGGATATCACAACTTTATTTTCCTATGTGAAAATACTACGTTGCTATATTTTGTTTACAAGGAAAAACTAATTATACATTAAATAGAGTATATTTAGGATGTTTCAACTCATATATGCACTAAAATATATGTACATAAAGTCTTTATCTCTCTATATGCACATTTCTATAAATGTTCAACATGTCTTTCAACTTGAAACTTAATGCAGCCCAAATGTAAGCAAACCTCCCTATGAGCTAAAATGTTTTACACACTATATAGTAGGCAAGTACTTGCAAAGTGCAAAAAGTGATTCAAAAACTTAAAACATATGGCTTTCCCAACTATATATGTGAGATACACATGGTGTTAAAAATCTAACGAAGTTATGATTCTATACTCTGATGCCCCCTCTATAACTTGCTTTTAAGAAATTTACCACAAGTCCTAAAGCAATTTTGAAATACATAAGAATGTTTTTCAATACCAAAATATTTTGAATGTTTGCTGCTGTGCCAGATCGTGGTGAATAGTTGTGAGAAACCAAAATAATATACTTTAAATTTATATATTTAATTATTGTTATTAATATATTAAAAAATAATACATAATTTAGTATAATTGTGTGTGATTTTAAAAAAAAATAATTGTAACTACAAAACAAATAATACATTAAATATTTGTATATTTCAAAACGTTTGATCGTATCACGTTCCAAAAGAACAAATATGAAACCCCCATAATTATTTTTTGAACATTAGAAAAGGGCCTAATTAATTGAGCAATTAGATTATTAATGTGATGTTCCTAATATGTAAAAAAATTGAATCTATTACTTTAAAAAACAAATTTATTCTTTTATTTTTCATCATCATATTTATTTTTTTTAAGTTTAAGATTAAAAATAATTTATCATAATCAAATTAAAAATTAAACAAATGCAATAATTAAAAGAAAAAATTATGATATTTGAATCACAATTAAAAATCAATTATGAAAAAATACATTATATTATTTTTCCATTTATATTCATAAAAATAAATACATAAAAGCTCATGAGATTAAAAAGATAATATTAACTATGAAAATAATATTTTACTATCAAGTAAGATAAAAGAAACTTACTTTCTTTTCTTCAAAAATGATATGAAAAATAGAAAAAAAATAGTGAATCTATATCTAACTTGTTTTTTTTCTTTATAAACAAAAAAAAAATGTGAAAGTAGAAAATAAATATAGTAGATGATAAACTTAAAAAATAATAAAAAAATAAAAAATATCTTAATAAATATTTTTTTATTATATTATATTTTATATTTATTAATATTAAATATTTATTATAAAAAAAATAAAGAGATATCTAATTTAATTTTGATATATACATTAATTTAAAATTTTTAAAAAATTCGGCATGGAGTGGTGGTAGCATATATATATATATAAATATATATATAAATATATAAATATATATATATATATTTTTTTTTTTTTTTTTTCCTTTCTTTGCATCATGTATGTAATACAGGAAGTCTCACTCAACAAAATCATAAATTTTCTCATAATTTCGTCTTAGTTATTTGACAATTTCATTGACAACTAACACAATATCTGATATTACTCGAGTACTAAAATTACATGTTTTTTGTCAATTTTCTTTAAAACATTTTTTTAAGACATACTTATAAAAATAATGGTTTACAAAAATTTGTTACAATTTTTTTTAAAATATTTTGCACAAAACATTTTTGTAAAATATTTTGTAAAAATATTTACGAATTTCATAATTTTGTAGAAAATAATTATTCACAAAAAGTTATTTATCAATTAAAACTTTTAGAAAAAATAATAATAAAAATTTAAAATTTATAACAAATTTTATAGAAAAATATCATCAAACATGAAAAATCGTAGTGCTCTATTCTCAATGAACATTGACCAGATGTGGTATATTTTTATTGCTTAAAACAGGTCCAAAAAATCATTTTAATCTTTACAGCTAATAATATGCATATGGAGTCACCTAATTATATAAAAAAAAAGTTAGTAAAATATTAAGATTAACATTAATGTACATTATTAGTTGATGAATAATGTAGATATAACGGCTGAGATGAAGAAGGTGAAGGTATTATAGTAAAGAAGCTTGCAAGAGAATGATGTTCCCAAGTGCTACTTTTAGTACTGTGAGCATATTTGAGTGATGGGTGATTATGTATTGAGTGAATGCTTTTGTACCCAAAAATCTATTGGTTCCTTTCCACAGAGTTCCTTATGAGCCTTGTGTTTGTGACACATGTCACCCTTTTTCCACTCCCACATCTAACTGTAGGGGAGCATTTCACAAAGTTGTAGTGTACGAATCCATAAAAGAACAACACACTCAACCAACCTCAAATCTCTTTTCCCTCTCATGCTATATTAATTGGATTATATTCATATTATCACCCTTAAGCTTTTTTTTTTCTTTTTAATTTATTAATTAACACTCTTCTCCATTCTCTCTCTTCTCAATTGAAATTTTATATAATTAATTTATAAAATAAAAATTATTGATAACAAACAATTTTTAAATTGGTTAGTAACATTAATTATCATACATCCTGACAATTTTTGACTGATCTAACATGGAAAATCCCAATCAATTTAGACCAATCTAGGTCTGCTCTCCATATCAAGCCATAATGGTCCCAACCTCCTAATCCTTCGACGGTCGACCCACATATCTACAAGCACACGAAAACCACCCTCCCGAGAAGATCGGAAGCACGTCTGCCCCAGTAAGACACGAACACCCGACTTTCCAAGAATCGGGGTATGGAAAAAATCTGACGAGAATACGACTATAAAACATCAAGCACCCCGGAGAGATAACTAAGAGGGAACATCGAAAAAACACAATAGACAGCAAAATCGAGAGATCCAAGTTTACAAAATATATCACTGTTCCGTTTGGGCTCGGCTCACCTCGGACACCTGAGCTATCCATACGAGAACAACTACCAAGATTTTAATTACAAAAAAAATTTAGTCTCTAAATTTCTCCATTAGTGACCAATTTAGATACAAATATAGACACCAGTTATTTTGCTAGCTAAAACCTTAGTCACTAATGTTAGTGACCAATTTAGAGATTAATTCATTATAGTGACCAATTTAGAGATCAATTTACTATAATAATCAATTTAAAAACTATTTTAGTTATTAATAATTCTTAGTTTATAAATTGATATCTAAATTAATTATTATATTGATTAATTAGTTTTGTTCATTAAAATTTGTCATTACTCACACACACATGGAATAAAGTATGTTTAGGATCAGTAGAAATGTATGAGTAAAATGTAATGCTAAGAATATATATATAGCTCTTCAAGGTCAACATGCAGAAAATCTAAATATATTAATTCTGCATAGACTTGAGCACAAAATGAAATTATATGAAGCCGAATAATTAATTCTTGTTTCATTCATCGAATCCAGGCATGGAAATGAAAGCAATGGTTTATCACTATCTAGACATAGAAAAAAGATTAGCCTTTTCATAACAAATCCACTAAGATACGGAAAATCCAGTAATGTAGAGATAATCTTTGGCTTCCACTGTCTCTATATGTTTGCCAGACTTGTATTAAATATCTTCCATTACCCACTTCCAGGATATATTCTCTTCACTAAAAGCATACCTATATCATCATTTTCTTCAACTCTTTGATTTGATCTTCCTACTAACATCATTATTATTCATTGCCCAATAAGTAACTATATATATATATATATATATATATATATATATATATATATATATATATATATATACTGTATATTTAAACGTCAAAACTTATACCAGACCAATATTATTTTGGTTTTACAAATCTTCTGTAATTAGACTATTAACTATAATGTTTGTTATGTATCTTTTCAGCATCACATAATATTATTAAATTCCTCAGAAACGGGTATCTGTTTTCAACTTGAAAGAGATGATAATAACAGAAAACGTGCATCTAAGTCACGGAAGAATATTAGTTTAGCAAGTAATAGTTTTCAGTTTGAGTCTCGAATATTGAGAGTGGAAATTGTGATATTAATCGGAAGATATGTTCTTCAGGAGATGTAATATGTTTGAATTGTTCAATACTTCATTCTAAAATGAACAAATCAACAAAAAGTTATAATCGTGATGATAGTTACAAACTCACAAAATTAGATAAAGCGGATTAATTATGCAGTCATTGATCTCGTTAGACTTTAACCAGTAGCTAGGAATACATGTACATACATACTGTTAGGTACACACTCTTAATCGTAGAAGCATTTCCAATCAGGAATATTCTTTCTCGATCTTTTCTGTATCGTCGTTCTTCTTAACAAGAAAGGCTTATTTGGAACTTTTGTCAGGAAAACTTTCGATACAAGAACCATGTTGCACTCGTCTGAACCGTTTTTAATCATCGGCTCTAATACCACTTATTATGTTTACATAGGAGGTTTTACTGGAGAGAACAAACATTAATGAGACCTGAACCTAACCACATAACGCATTGACACCACTCTCAACCCAAAACCTTAAGACAATGAGTTTATGAGTTTTTATTTTTATATAATGTTCTATTTTCTTATTTCTAACTAATATAAAACTTAAACTCACATTTGGATTCCTAACATATATATATATATATATATATATATATATGAAAGGAAAGTTATATATATAAACTAAAGAAAAAGTCTTGTTAGATGTCACTTGAAATTGAAACTGATATATATAGATAGCTTACGTATTCATTAGCCTTTAGATGAGCATACCTAGTGAGCTTGGTTGTAGGCTATACTGACAGATACAGAGTACATTCAAGATTCGTATATAGACAGAATTAGGAAAATGCAGGATTTAGTCAATTCAAAAGTTCATTTGACTTATAATTGGTTCTGAATTCAAATGATGCTGTTGTCTAGAATCCCAATAATATTGTCTCAAAAATTTAGGACTACTTTGATGAGCTTCTATATTTAATTTCCTAATAAGTTATAATTAAAATTAATTTGTATGTACATGCTATTGGTCAAACCTTAAAATAGTGCAGTTTAATTTCAACTTATAAGTAAATTGTATAAAAATTATGTAAATCAGCCACAACTATTACATTGCTAAAAGAAAATAAATGATGCGCACAACTATTAAGTTAACTTCGTCAAAATAAAAAATATGCAAAATGTTTTAAAACATGACTATATTTTTTGTGAAAATTTGATCTCACACACATCTTACCTACTTAAAATTTTAAAAGCTACTCATATCAATAGTTAAAAATTAAATTGTTTTGGTCAACTTAGAGACTCAATTGAGAAATATTAGGGTTTGAGAAAGACGTGTCTTATCTTTTACTTAATTGGGTAATAAGTGGTCAATTTCAATCCTAAACATGATATTAATAAGTAAATCGAGTTATATATACTCTAAAAAATTTATGAAAAGGATTGTAAAATGTATTTAAAAACTCAATAGGAAACAAACATCTCTATTTTCTCTTTGTATATATTATTAAAAACAACAAAAGTTGTTTTTGTATTTTATAATGACATGACTTTTATATTAGATATGTGGTAGGAGAATGTTATTCTAAATACACTAGTTAGTGTGTCTATTTATGCATGGGATAAAGTGTCACATACAAGATTTTGACATTTATTTATGGATTGAAGTCATGTCTTTCCAACACACTTATGTTTCCTTTGTTCCATGATTAATACTTGTAAAAACTTGAAAATAAAAAAGTCAGAATTTGAGAGAGATGTGTCTTATTACCTTTTGAATAATTGGGTACATATATGAGTTGTCAATTTCAATCCTAGATAAATAAGAAAATTATATTATACATTTAAAATTTACGAAAACATATTTTTGGTTAAACATATTTAAAACCCAATGTACATTCATATTTTCTCTGTGTATCTATTAATAACTTTTGCATCTTATGCTGATGTGATTTTTATATTGGATGTGGTAGGAGAATGTTATTCCAAACGTATATATTTATTTCTCTATCTATTTATGGGATAAAGTGTCTCATTGAAGATTTTGATATATATATATATATATATATATATATATATATATATATATATATATATATAAATATATATATATATATATATATATATATATATATATATATATATTAAAATAAGATTAAAAATCACTAAGACTGATTTCCAAATAAGCATGAATCCTTTATTAAAAAATAAAAAAAGAAAAAAAAATACAGAAAAATACGGAAAGATAGCATCAAATTTATCAAAAAAATACAACACAAACAAAAATACCTACTAAAAAAAATTAAGTAAATACATAAATAATAAAAAAAGGTCAATAATGCAATACCAATAGACAATTGTTCAATAATCAAATTTGTCAGGATATTAAAGGATGCAATATGCAAAAGGTCTTTAAAACTTATTAGTGTTTTTACATAAGGGTTAAACATCTTTTTAGTTGTTTAACTTTTACTGAAAATTGAAATTAATCTATTTTTGAAATTTTGACTCAATTTAGTTTCTAAATTTTAAAAATGTGTGGATTTAGTTTTTTTAATAAGATTTTGTTAAATTTATTTTATGTTTCAAATACGCTTCATGATATATTTGAGTTGTTTATATCGTTTTGACAGATTTTTGCTTAATATTAGTTGAGAAACACGTTTAAAACGTGTTTGAAACGTCACATATAAAGACTAAATTCACGTATCTCTAGAGTTGGAGACTAAATTGAATTGAAGTTTCGAAAATGAACTAATTTCAAATTTTCACTCAAAATTAAAAGATCCAAAATGTATTTAACACTTTTTAGAATTTTTTGTTTTGAAAGATTTAATACTTTTTTTTGCCTATCTCGATTAGAAATCTGCAAAAATTTGAATTTATCCATCATCCTCGTCGTAAATACAATCTCCTCTCTTATTTATATCAGTTCATTTAGACGTTATTCTATTTCACCTGTGTATAGTGTATATATAACGATTGAAAACCAAGTTTGATACAATATTAGAATAAATAAATGGTCCCTGAGTGAAAATGCTAACACATAAAGCTTTTGAAAAAGAATATATCTGATGCAGTATGTGGTGATCTTCTAGATGAAGCAGTCACTGTTTTCTTTTACTGATAAAATATTCGTGCAAAGCAGAGAAAGCATATATGAATTTTAGCCATCTGTTGTGGAAGAAGAAGTTCAAAAAGTTGTCTGCAATGAGGAAATGAGGGTATAGGGTTATTACAACTCTTGAATTTGATTAACTTTGGTAGATGTTCGCAGGTATAAATCACTGTCAAACATGTGCAATAGGCAAAGCTAAGCATCAATTCCTAAAGCTTGTTATAAGAGTATAGCAGTAATCCATCACTTGCTGCTATGAATAGTTAACTAAGTTATATCCTCTCTGTGTCTTCAACGTGAAGCTATTACAGTAAAAAGCATTGGATTCTCCAACAAAAATCACTTTTGGTTTTTCATTATTGTAAGATTCATGCACAATGGATAAGACAAAATGTGCCATATTCTTCAGCCATAAGGAGTATTAAGATATATTCCCCTAATCACAGCCCTCGTTCAAAGGAACCAGCTTCTCTTTGTAATATTCTATAGTTTCTTTTACAACGAATCTTCTTAATGCTACAAACTAATCTCTCTAAATTATTAAACAAAAATTTACACATTTTTATCATTTATTTTAGAGTTCGCTCACTGACGATGGAGAATGAGGGCTTAATCCACAAGATTTATACATTTTTCTTCAAATATATTTTTCACTGAGACTTCTGATTTTATACTTATTCTTTACCAATACTTTTACAACATGTTAATAAAATAAAATGTATACTTTACCAGTACTGATTATGTAAACCATAAGATAAAATCTCTTGCTCCATATATAGGGATAAGTTTATTCATCCATCATATATAGCTTCTATTCATGATTTTCTTATGCATATATGTTCATCTTCTTTTTCTAGTTCATTTATGGTAGAGATCCTTATAGTAATATATATATGTATATATATAATTTGCAGCCGCAACTACAAGTGAGTGATCAACAAGATATATTAAAGCATATATGTATGTGGGCCATTAATGTTTTCATTTTTTTTTTAGATAAGCATATATGGTATTTTAAGATGGCAACACACTTTGATGAATAAGTGTTGAAAGTACAGGATTTGAGAAAAGCGAGGAAGAGAGAGAGGATTTGAGAGAAAGGAGAGAATTTTTTGTGTTGTAAAATGTATTTAAATATTATAATGGGTAATCTTCAAATCTTGTAGTGCAATGAAGATCAAATTTATAATATTAATTAGTAGTCTAACATGAATTTCCAAAGCCAATATCAAAACATGTTCACCTTATTATTTGAAAAAAAAAAGAATAGTGTTGATATTAGTTTCTTGAATACTAGTGTACATATGTTCTATTCTTAGTTCACGTGATATTTTTAACATTTCTCATTCTCAGATAATAGAACCCGACAAACTTACTTGCTTAGACAAAATACAAGCATGATACCAATAAATCGAAGAAGACAATCATAGAGAAATTCATATATACATTTTATTGATTCAACCACAATCCAAAATCAAAGCAAAGATGAGTTTATAATTTTCTCATAACAACACTAATCAAGTTTGGGTGATACTAGTTTGTTGCAGCTTCGATTCGGAAGAGTCATCGTCAAGGAGGAATCGTCGCTTCGCGCGTCCTCTTGCCTTCCATTCGCACGATCTTCACTCGTTGGAATCTGGAAATCAAAGATGAGAAGAAAAAAATTCAAAAAGAGGGATGAGAGAAAGAGGTTAGGGTTTAGTCCTTTGCTTCTCTTCACTTCCTATACCAATTCTGTATCGATTTTAAATCTAACCGGTATAGAAAATCTTCTACTTAATAATTATCAGAATGTCAGCAGACTGATTTTTTATACTAGTTATTGATATAACCGATATAAAAAGTCTTTTACTTAATTACCAGAATGTCGTTGCACAAATTTTCTATACCGATTATTGGTATAATTGGGATATAAAGTCTTATCATAATTTACAAAATTATCAATTTGTCACTTGACGCGTCACTCATTTGCACCGAACTTAACTCAATCACAAGTAGAATACTAAATACACAACTTTAAATTTGAACCGAAATTTGTACTCTTTTGCCATTATAGCAATCATGGACAAGAATATCGAATGCCCACACAATCTAACATGTTTACAGTATGATCTAATTTATTTTCTTTGTTTTGTACTTTTTTATGCTTAATTTACTTTTCGTAGCTTTACTTTATTGGTCAAATTATGGTATAGACTCATTGCTCCTTTTTCAATCGCATGTTACTTGATTTTGTTGTAGTTGTGTGGCGTGTGGCATAACAAGTTTCAGTCCAAGAGAGAACCAAATATTCCAATTGCAGCTTTCGTAACTTGCATTTTTCTTTTCCCTCTATTTTATGCATTCCAAATGCTTTTCTTTA
>Ga0214542_1012298_pt1 | contig 11143 bp, 9 predicted proteins | sample CNSS1metaG_FD_160096 | JGI IMG/M metagenome (GOLD analysis project Ga0214542, IMG submission 160096) | Root nodule microbial communities from cowpea collected in UCLA plant growth center, Los Angeles, California, USA - CNSS1 | ecosystem: Host-associated > Plants > Roots > Nodule | place: USA...
TTCGTATCATTTTGATCAAATGATGTATTATAACTTTTATTAGTGTACAAAAAAGAGATTTATTAAAATTTAAAAGATTGAAGTAAACAAACATTTAAAATATATTTTAATTTGAATATTTGTTTTTCTTTTTTCTTTTTTAAAAAATATTTTTAAATTTTATCAAAATATTTGCAAATTTAATAATTGTTTTAGTTCTCATGAAATTTTATTTGGTATTATAATATAAAATGTAAACAATTATAATTTATTTTAAAATATTTGATATTGAAGAAACAACCATCATTCTAATATTTGGTAATATTATGTTTCCTTTATCATAATTTTTTTATTATTTTATAAAAATTAATTAAAATTAATATTGAAGTAGTAAGAAAATGGGTATGGGTATGAGTACGAGAGTATACCCGTTACCCGGTAGAGATGGGGATGGGTTAAAAGTTTAATACCCGTTGGGTTTAAATATGAAGATGTGGATGAATTTTTTTTACGGGAATGGATATGAGATAGCGAAACCCGTGCCCGTCTCGCCCCGTTGCCATACCTAAGTACAACGAAAGTTTAAAAAGTCGCTTTCAGACTGCCCCTTTTTAATAATCAATAAATATACCTCAACGTGTTCGACCAGAGCAAGCTATAAAACAGAATTATAAATGAGACCTTTAAATTTAATTTCTTGAAGAGTATTTAATGCGTTTCAAAATTAAATGAAAGATGTTTGATATAAAAATTAAAATTAAAAAAAAGTTGTGAATGTATTTCGTAATTAAATATCTGGAGGTGTTTTGGATATTAGGAAACATTAATTTCAGAATCTTTTATTAATTACTTTTGAAAGTTATTCACATTGTATTATGTTGTATGGTGAATGGAAATATATTTAAAAGAAAAGCTAAAAAATGTGGCATAACTAGCAGAATTGTACTTACATAACATGAGTATATGATACATCTTGAACCCAACAAGGTCCAATTTGGGCTTTCCGTTTTAATACGTTGGCTTGTTTACCCACTTTGTTTGATACGGGCCATCTTGTTACGACTGGAAGACAATTACTTTCTGTACTTCTTTCGGAATGACGAAAATAATTATACTTTTTCAGTAGATGTTAAGAAAATATGGATTATATATATTTTAACTATGTTAAGTTTCACATTCCGAAATATTAAGGTTTTTGGAATAGTTTGCATAATTGATTGGTCGAAGTGAGTGAGTAATATTATTAAGAGAAAGTATTTGCATGAAATAAAAGAAATGTTTAAGGATGTATTGTTGAGGTTATCCATTAAGATATATGTAATTAAAATAAGTTGGCATGATTGAATCGAATTGACCTAAACATTCTCGTATTATCAAAAGCAGAGGAGTGACACAAAGCCTTTCCACGTAAGGATCACGAACCCTAATAAATCTTATCGAATGGAAGAACAAGTTGATAAACTAAAAGAGTGTTATTTATGTGTATGATTGTTGAAAAGAGAAAAGGTCATTGGGTACATAAGACATAGCAAATGGCAATGAACCTAAGGTTTGAGACTTAGACTTCATAAATCTATATTCAATCTTCTATTCCGATTCCTCTTATTTGACCTAATCCCGTTGGTTTTGCCACTTGCAAACAATTTGCCCAAATATTCTTATTCAATTTAATCCCCTTCATCCAATTTGGCAATAATTGAATGAACAATATCAATTGTGCTTTTTGGTTTTGCCTAGTAGCTTCGACCTTCCACTCTTTCGCTGTAAATTTGCATCATCTTTCTTACATGAATAGTTTAGATTTGAATTCTCTTTCTCGCGTTGAAACATGTTATATATATACATATATAAAACTTGTTTCGATACATCAAATAAGTCTGATATCATGTAAGAGTTGAGGTCAAGTGCAATTTAAATATTTTTTTCTCTCCCTACTCTCTAAGCGTCTTTTGAAAATGAAACAATGACAAAACTTCATACTGCGGACAATACCTTGAGAATGCGATCGTTGATATTAGCGGATTGACTTGAATCGGGTCAGAACATAACCCACAATCAAAATAACCTTTTTTCTCTTAAAAAATCAGAAAAGAGATTTGGATTTTCTCTGCAATGATATATAATTATAATTGATACCTTCGATAGTTGAATCCCTAATTTCTACATTAATTCCTTTGTTCCGACTAATTTTATTTTCTTCGTGCTTTTTTGAATAAAAATGATTTTTGTTGGATATCCGTTAACATAAGACTCAGGACACTAAAATTACATTAAAATTGATTGTGAGTTTTTATGTGTGGTTTTTAAGCGTATTTTCGCTAAATTAGATTGCTTTATATAGCATATATAATTCGTTGTAAGTATTGTGGATTCATTGAAATTGCAGTCAGAAAAGACAACTTTTTTTTTTTTTTTAAATAAAACTCTTGAATTTGTGATTTGGATTTCTGCCATAGATGGTTGCTATTTTGGCCCCTATTGGCTGCTAATAGCTTTATTAATTGGTGACAGTTAAGCATATTGTGGTAACCTGGTTCTGATTCTGATTCTATGGGTTAAAACATGACATGATGCTTAAATAGGTCAAACTGTCTAGCTCAGGTACATGATGAAATGCACGTGGAAGTTTGGTGCCTGTGCCAACCAAATTATTATTAGTGACATTTATGGGATATACTCAAGAAAGAAGGGAGATATCACTAAATTAAAGTACTTGTTTTTTCACGTTGGTAATTAATAGTTTTAAAATTTTGGGCTAAATATAACTTAGATGTTATAAGATAGAAGTGAATTTATGAAATTGATTTAATAAGTTGAAATGAAAATTGTGACGAGGACTAGTATATATAATGTGGCGGCTCACTCAATTTTATGTTTCTTTAATTATGGTTTTTTTTTTTTGTGTTTGATTGAGTTCTTCATCACTGAATTAACTAATAATAAGCGTGACAGTGTAGTTAATAGGAGAGTTTTGGTGAGTTTCATTAAGTAAATTTTGACACTTTGTTTTGAGTAATTAAGAGAAAGATGGAGTGGAGGGAATGAGTAATGCAGAAGAGGTGGTGTTTCTTTCACGTCTGTGATGGCTTTTGTTGAAGTTTTTAAAGTGATGTTGAGTTGAGATCCACGTACATGTTAAATTTGCATGAGATTACTGAAATCGTAATTAAGAAGGAGATTGATTAGTTAATTAATGAATGAATTTGTTTCTTGGTGGTACGTGCATTGAAGAAGCTGACTTATGCTTCTTTACCATTCTAAAATGACAAAGCATACGTGGATCACGTAATAAAAGGCTTCTTCCTCTATATTTACCTCCCGTACGCAAAGGACACAAATTCCTTTCATCTTATCCTTCTTCTCCTCAAATTCTGCATAGGTGTACGTGGATCACGCTGTCCATACCATGTTTTCACATTTAGGGTTTAGTTTTGAATGATATTTAATTTAATCGGGTTTTCATTTCAACCCTTAAAAGTCTTAAATATGATTAGAGAGAACGTGCTTTATTTTATTTATTTTTTAGAATTAAAAAGTATCAAAGTTATGTGTGTGTACACACATCGTAATTAATATGAATGTGAAGGTAGCGGAGTACTAATTTGGTGGAAAGAAAGTATATAATATAAGGAGAATGGAAAAATATGGGTTAAGGAAGGAGCGATAATAACGTATGTGTTTGGATTAGCATAGAGTAGAATGGTATAGAATATGTTAGTGAAGAGCGTGTTTGGAGGAACCGACTTTGACAACACGACACGCATGTAACATAGGATTCACACTCCTTCAAGTCACAACTTCTTAATTGAACCCTATCGTCTGGATTTTACATAGCCACATAACATAACGCGTGAGTGAGGATCATATATACTTTTGCATCCCTAAGAAAGCATCGAAAATCAGCACAACTAATTAATTAATTAATAATTAACGTAGCTTAGTTGAATGCATTATCACTACTACACTGTACCACACGTTCAAGCATTCCCCACACGTCTTGCCAGATAAAACCCCCTCACACAACATTACTTTTCAATGAAACAAAAACACACGTACGCTGAATAATTCAACGGAATTACCGAAGTGTGGAGAGTGGATATAGATAGATAGAAAGAGTTGTTATTAATTAGTGGGTGGATGGATTTGCCAACCCGATAACAAGTGTCCTTAGCCACATAATAAAGCGGTTGCAAATTTGGTATAATGATACCAACATGTGCATTAAAGGCAGCAGTAACCACATGGGGAAGGGAGGGTTTCGGTTCAACCCACCTTCCCCCATTGCCCTAACATCATCTAATTTGGTGTAGCTAGCCTTTCATTACCACTCTTTTTTTCTTTTCATTATCCCATTTCACAACTAAATTCTAGAGCTTTATGCCAGATATAGAGGATTAATTGTCACCAAGTGAGTGTCAATGAATACATTATCTAAACAAAATTAAGAAGAAATTTGGTTCCTGTTGTTCACGCGGCATCCAGTGGATGTTTTTGGGCCCAACTAAAAACCTCACCCACCATCTTATTATTATTATTATTTTATTACACAAAGACTTGACTTAATCCATTCTTCAGCACTGGTCAATTAATATGGGTTGCAGTTTACCACCCACCTTCAATACACTTCACTCCTAATTATTATTATTATTATTTTTTTATATATAATATATAATGCTGCCTTATTTGGAATTCGATTCCACTCTCTTTTTCATCCAAGGGGCATATCATTAACTCCATAGAAAACGTCAAAATTTCTGAATACGTGTGTCTTGCCTAGTCTCATCATCATCTTTAATTAACATGGTCTAAGTCCACTTACAGGCAAGTCTTTTTATATTGTTTAATTTTCTTCTACCTGGTAAAAATATGTATTTAATCAATAAGGTAATGTACAATTCACACACCGAGTGCTGAAGAATGGAACAAGTAAATGTATAAGAATAATGAGAACTCGTTTTTATTAATCTTTAACATAAATAATATTACTGATAAACGAATTTGTTAGATTGCATCAATGACAAAGAAGAGTCCAAAAGCAATGAACAAATTTTGTCTGTACAGATGAGCAGAAACAAAATCCGAACCTAATCCCCACCCAATCCCCCCTAAATCAAACAAAATAAAAACAACAAATGGAAATTAAACTAAGTGGTTACGATTCATATTCACCAGATCAGCGAACTGAATTACAGTAAAATTAAAATAAACATTTCTTCGGTGGTGAACAAAGCTACGCCGTTTGATCATCACCGACGTGGTCCTCCCCTGAAAACAAACGCGCCTTCTTGGCGGCGGTTATTGGCAACGGGCTTTCCACCTCTTGCTCGCCGCCCCCGCCGACTCTCTTCCTGAAGTCGAACCCCACCGGCGGCCAGAACTCCGTGAGCGGTGCCGGAAGATTCAGGTCGATCCCACGGAGCGTGTGGGAGGAGGCAGCACCGCCGCCAACGCCGTCGGAGGAGGAAGTGAGGGCGCTGCTGTTGTTTCCGTTGGCGTTGCTGTTACTGTGGTGGTTCCCGCCGTCGTAGTGGCAGCGCTTGTGGCCACCCAGGGCCTGTCCGGTGGGGAAACTCTTGTGACAGATGGAACACTCATGCATCCTTCCACCGCCGACGGTGGAAGTGGAAGCGGTAACGCTGTCGCTGGCAACGGCAGAGACAGAGGTAGATTCGGACGAGGCCTTGCGGTGGCTGGCCTTGTGTCCACCGAGCGCTTGATAAGAAGGAAAGGCCTTGTTGCAAACGGTGCATCTGTGGGATAACTTGAGCGGCGGTGACGGTGACGGTTCTTTCTGAGACGGTGGCGGCGAGTGTTGAGTTGTTTGGCGGTGGGAGGAACTGTTGTTGCCGCTCTGCGCGAGCATGATGAGGCAAAGAGCGAGGTACTCTTCCTCGGTCTCAAAACGCGGTCGTTTAGAGCGTTTCCTTTTAGACCAAGGCTCGCGGAACTGAAGGTCAAGGTCCTCCTCTTCTTGGTAGCCACGAAAGGGAGCCGCAGGTGCTGTCGGAGAATTCAAAGCCTCCAAAGCCATTAACGAAGGAAGAGTAGATTGAAATCCGATGATTGGAGGTAGTTTTTTGGTTGGTTAGGTGTGTGAACTCCGAGAGCGAGCAGAGAATTAAGAGTGTGTGTATGAGAGAGGTAGTTGAGTGGGTGTGAGCATAGAGGTTGTGGTGTTTATATAGGAACGAGATGAGATGAGTTGGTGCTATGATGGAAAGAGAGTGAAGTCGGTCAACTAAAGAGCGAGGGGATTCACTTGGATGACTTTTTCCAAGTCAAAGCTCCGTTACGTAATACGTCTGTCTGCGTTATCTTTACCCTTTTTTTCTGTTTCGGTGTATGCACATTCATTGCCCCACACACACACTAACCTAAGCCTTATTCATGTATGGTAATTAATGTGTTTATGTTTAATCTGTGTGATACTGTTGGCAATAGTTTAAGATTTTAGATAACACCGAGTAGTTAAAGGTTAAAAAAAATATTAATTAAATCGATGATGTGTCTGTTCTCCTTACGAAATCAGTTCACATCCTTATCCCAGATATATATGTGTGTGGAATGTGATTCTGAAAGAAGCATGAGAAATTACACATTTGAGTGTTGAAGAAAAAGAAAGATTTGACCGTTTGATCTTTGAAAAAGCAAAATGGTTTGGTTTAGACGCCTCGTGGCAATAAAAGGAAGGAGAAGTTGTCGTCATGGCTTTGATCACAGTCACAGATCCTCTTCTTGGCTTTTAGAGTTTCGTGGTTTGGGCAACCACTTTCACTGCCATGCCATCACTCACATCGTTCATTCATTTGTTGGTTGGCACATACAACTAAGCTTATACTCACCAAGATAATCACCACGTGCCACCTCATCTTCGATCGCCGCAAATTAATTCCTACTGATATTTTTATTTTATTTTATTTATTAACATTACGATTCAAACAACTACTATTTCGAATAATAATAATTCTATATTTGTCAAACTACAACTATTTCTGTCAAATCAATTTTTTGTTTATATTTTACACAAATCTTCACATTTTTCATATCACAATTCATTTCATGCACGATAATTTGTGTAGCTCATTTTCCATACGAGGAAAAGACAAAAATGTCTTCAAAAACTCCCATAAGGTAAATATTTATTTTTGTGGTTAACTTTTTTTTATTGGAGAAAAAAAATTGAATACCTAAAAGTATAACTTCAACCACGATTCCCGTTTTAGAATTAGACATCAGATGTAGATTAATTTAAGAAAAAAACTAATCGATGCAATTTTTGTTTTTGAGAATGTCTCGATTTGTTTATAGAGGGAAAAAGGATAAATAAGCTTCAAATGGTTAAAAACACTGAAAACCAATGGTAAAAGGTAATTTAATATTTAGGTAAATGGTAACAGGAAATATGATGTGAAAAGTGTGCAGATTTGTGTAAAATATAAATAAGGAGATAGAAAATTCGATTTCTCGGTATTAACAAATTTAAATAAGTAAAATTTGTTTATAAATGAAAAAGGATAAAAATGCTGAAAAACAATGTTAAAAGGGAATTTAATATTTAAAACTTTAACCGGTCATTAAGGTAACAAAGACATTGCTTTTTGACTTCTTAACTCTAACACAATTAATAAGCAAACTTATACGGTATTAAGTAATAATTTCATTAATGGTTACACTAAAAATATTAAATGTTCATGACAAATATAAAAGGAATTAGTTTAAATTGATCTCGTCAATATTTTCATTAATTTTAAATCAATTAAACTCATTATAAACTGTTTGAATAAATGACCCGGATGATTAATTCTACATTGTGCATTTTGTAGTAAAGTTTTGATGTTTAAATTAAAAACATGTTTAAAGAGCTGATGCAAATAACATTCTGGATAACTTGATTGAGTAGAGTGAGATAATAATGAGATGAGGACGATGGAAAAGGAAAATATGGATAATAATTATTTTAATGATTAAAAAAAGTGATTGTGTGGTTCTAGAATCATAACGGAAAAAATGTGCAAAGGCGTGTTTGTGGTTTATTTTTAACGTGTCAAGCGAGAGAGAGAGTGAGTGAAGAAGGGTAGAGTGTGGTAGTGGGAGAAAGTAGTTGCTTCACCGACGCAATAAAAAAGAGGAAGAAAAAAAGCGTTTAGGAGTATTGATACGCAACGCAGGTAAGCTTTTTGTATTGGTGACACGTTGCACCTTCCACCTTCAATTTCATGCTTCCACGTGTCCTCCATAACCGACACACCTCATCATCATATCATCTACTGCGCTGCCACTGCGTCTCTGGAACCATACTTCATTACATAATTTTAATAATTTTCATCTTCAAATTAACAAATACAATCAAATGATGTGTGATTGTAACTAATTGAGTTAATATAGATTAGGATGAGTGTAAGATAGTTTCCAAAACAAGAGTCTTAACCAATGTCTTGAATTTAACATAACGGTCTTATAAAAAACCTTCATCAAAACATGTAAATTTTATATTGTGAAGATTGGTGCATGACTATAATTCCAAGTTATAAGATACAAAAATATACAACTATATTTTTAATTTTTTATTATAAACAAGTTAAAATATAAGTGAAAATTTATTAAAATGTAAATTTTACAAAATGTCATAATTAAATAAAACTCGTAAAAAGCTCATAAAATAATATAATAAATAAAATTCACTTAAAATAACGTCTTATAATGCTCTGCTCTTGTATTAAATTTGTTTTAAAATTATTAAATAATATAAAATTTCACGTTCGTTGGCTCTCTGAAATTTATTTTTTAGATATATTTATATATTTTTTAAATTATATTAAATACGATATGTATGAGACATGATTCAAACTAAAGTATTGGTACATCATATATATATATATATATATATATATTAAAAGTTAAATGTAGTTATGCATAAATAAAAAAATACATGCTTTCTCTTCATATGGGCTTCTGAAATTTAAACTTCAAATCACAATTGGGCTTTCTACACGCTCAACACAAAGTTGAAAGTTGGTGGACTCGTCGTATCCAAAACGAAACAAACTACGGTGAACTTTTACAAGAATCTGGGATATTATGTTTTTTCTTTTTTAAATTTACTTAAAGATAAATATGTATATTTTTTAAGACCACATTTTTTCCCTTGGAATATTATACTTAAGGCAGTATTTTAGTCTGTATATTGAATAAGATTAACATTTTATTTCTATTATAACCATTATTCACAACAAATAAATAATTTAAACTTTATAATTTATATTACAAATAAAATTAATAAAATTTAATGTATATAAATTATATTTTAAATCTACTGTGATGTATGTGCTTGATTGAAAAAGAAAAAGTATACATTGATGATATTTTATATTTATTTATGAAGCATTGGGCTTAAGATATATTATATTGGCACGATAAAGGTTGGAAACACGTGTATGTTAGGGTTTGAACAGAATCCAAGACTTTTTGTGAAGAACGGGAAAGGAAAGCTTTGTGATATGGTTCGGACTCTGGTTATTCCATTAAATCATTGTCATTTTCAGTCAATTTATCCTTTTTTTCATATTATTTGTGACCACGAATCATTAACTGCATTTTAGAACATATTCCAGAGTCATATAATGTTGGTCACAAGGTCGTGTATGCAACTAAGTCTTCATCAGCTTTTTGCCTTAGGCTTTGGTTCTGTAGTTGAGATAAGTTTGTTTAAATTCGTATTTAGAGTACTTTAATTCATGAACGTAAAAGATGGAAGTTAGTTACTTCAATTTGAACCTTTTCTTTGTCAGCAATAAAAAATACATAAATAGAAAAATATTTAGGATGCTGAAATCCTTTTACACATAAAAAAAAAATACAAATAATAAAATCATATAAAATTAAAAAGAGAAATCAACACTTATAACCTACCAGAAAGAGGATATAACAGTTGAAGATAACTATTCTACAAGCAAAACAATACAGAAGATAAAGAAACAAAATAATGTTAAGGATTCCACAAATTTAAGAAAAAATCAATATTCCAGCCAGCTTTGTAACAAGATTTCTCTTTTGTTCTCAATCATAAACTCACACTTTGTGTTCTGCAAAAGAAATCTCTAAACTATGTAGCCTGAATCTATCAAACACATTAGATGAGCACAACAGCATAACTAAATAGTTGTGTAGCAGTGTAACTTCAAAGAAATGTCACAAACAAAGTATATTTCAAAACACTAAGAAAAAACATCATGTGATGCGTGTGAACAATATTGTACCTTAGGTAGCTACAAAAACATCTTCCAACTAACCAAAAAGACAAACAAACTCCTAATCCACTATTGATTTAATGCACAAATATGGACACAAACACCCGTCTGAGTATCTGAATCTCGCATTGGAAACTTTATTAATTATCCATATTCAAGCTCTAGTTTGGACTAAGTTGAACACTTCCTCACCATCATTCACCTTACTCTTGAAAATGATTATATTCATATGTATTCAGTTGGTCTATACAATAGTGATGGGGAAAACAACAATAAACAATATACCAGAGAATGCAGCGGATATAATTTCCCCTAACTTGCAAGAATCTATGAGGAGCAATAATCAAAGAGCAGTAATAATAAATCACCAAAAGCACAAATAAAGGCACCAAGATTTTTAACATGGAAAACCCCTCAAATCAAGGGTAAAAACCACGAGTCGTCCAGACCAAAGAAATAACTCCACTATGATCAACAAGAGTACAAAAGAGTCTCAATCAATAGCACAAATTAGTGCCAACACCCACCAAATAACAAAGCAACAAAGCTTTCAAATAGAGAAGAACAAGAGGGGAAAACCTCTACAAATCACTGCTGCAGTGCGAAATTAATATCTCCCAACTCAGACCTCGTATCAAAGATCCGACCGATCAGAATGAAGAGCAATGAGTTCCGAACCTGCTGTAAAAATTTCAGCCCGATCCAACGGTGAACGAATCTGCAGCGCCGAATTTACTGTGACAGCTCTGTGAAAAACGTGAACAGAATTTTCCCTCTACCTCTCCCTCTGTGTGTTAGGGCTTTCAGTGTATTCTGACTCTATTGTTCTGCCTCTCTCTTTATTTTATAGCCTCCTCTCCACTAGGTTTAAGTGAGACATGGGCTTCTCAAATTTTGGGCCTTTTCTCCACATAGGA
>Ga0214542_1012299_pt1 | contig 11142 bp, 7 predicted proteins | sample CNSS1metaG_FD_160096 | JGI IMG/M metagenome (GOLD analysis project Ga0214542, IMG submission 160096) | Root nodule microbial communities from cowpea collected in UCLA plant growth center, Los Angeles, California, USA - CNSS1 | ecosystem: Host-associated > Plants > Roots > Nodule | place: USA...
GGGGAGGGGGCATGTGACAAAAGTTAAGAAGTTTGCTATTTAGTTTCCAACTCAAGTCCACAAAATGGGCAGTCAAAGCTATGAATCCCTCAGTGTTAATAAATGTCCACAAATCAGAAGTCAAGCATATCCTACCAGGAATGGAAAGAAGCAGAGTTTTAAGAATTATCTTTTCTTTGTCATAGAGTCTCCCAATATCTTCCTTAATAGTGTTTCTACTAACCATAACTGCATCAGGACACAAGTACCTAATTCAGTTCCTAAGTTCAGGATACTCAACAAATTTATAAGGCAAATTGTGCCTAACAATCAGTTCACACAACAACTAACGGTGCACTAATTGATCTATTTTCATTGTCTTTAATTTTCCTTGCATATCTAACATCATTTGACCAATATATTCATTTTTTATTTTACCACACTTCATAATATGCCGATTCAAATGTGAAGTTCCATATTTTCTTCTTCCACACGCAAAAACTTTGTTGCAACCATTACACTTTGCCTTATCCTTATCCTCCCCAACCTTACTAAAATACCTCCAATAATCAGATGTGCTAGCCTTATTTCTCCTTTTATCAACCTCAACCGTTTCAGACTGCTTTTCAGTATCATCTTCTTCAATTTCATTTTCACAAAGAGGTATGTTAACATCATCCTTATCAGCCATTCTTGTTTCTAAATTAATCTAATTCAATTTCCTGATACAATACACACATTACCAAACCAAATCAGCAACAACCAGCAATTGAGCAGGGGCAATGGCAACACACAGCAACAACAACAGCAAAATGAACACACATTTCAAGAAGTAACAATGTAAAGCAACACACACATACAAGCTATTGCAAATTCATAGAAAGCAACAAGAATGAAATCGAAGGGAAGACTCAAAACCTGTGTGATTGCTGGTGCGGTGACCCTGTGAATCGTCAAAGTGGTCGAGGTGAGTCGCTACAACACCGTGGTGGTCGGGAATCAAGAAGGGGGTGGAGGTGGTCGTGAATCGTGAATCGGGTGCTCCTGGGCTGCGCCGCGGTGGCCGTGAATCGGGTGAAAGGGATGGAGGGAGAAGCTCCTCCGCTACGCTGCGGTGGGCGTGGCGTAGAGTGGTCGTCGTTGGTGGAAGAAGACCTGCGCTCCTGTGGTTCGCGGTGCAGAGTGCTCGTCGTTGGTGGAAGGAGATCATTCGACGGCAGCAGCGTTGGCCGTGATTGGGTTGGTCAGCGGCGTGAATTGGAAGGAAGCATTGTGCACTCAAGAATAGATTGCATTTTTAGGGCAGACGAAAATGAGGAAAGGGGCACAGTGCGTTTTTACGGGTTCCCTGGTTTGGTTTCTCACTCTCACACCAGTACACAAAAGAGCATGTGCTCAGTAACTCAATTTTTATGTGGGCCGCGGGCCAGCCCGTGCGGGCCGGGCCATATTGGGCTTGCGTGTTCAATTTTCAGGCCCGCCCCGCGTAATTTGTGCGGGCTTGAAGGCCGGCCCGCCGGGCCAGGCTCGAATTGCCACCCCTATTTATGGCATTAAATGCTAATTGTCATGATGTGGAAAAGTACTAGCTCAAATGGTTGAGTACTTGGTTGTGTGAGAGGATTTGGGTTCGAGTCCTATGTATGCCATTTTTGTGTTATTTAATGGTATTATACATACATATATATATATATATACATACATATATATATATATATATATACATACATTGTTTTAAAGTGTATGTGCAATATTGAGTGTAACATGAATTATTTTTTTTAAGATGCTTTATTTATGTTATGTTGCATTTGTTGATTTTATTTGAGCTCACCCTATCTGCTTGTGTGTGGCGATGATTATGTAACTTGTTACATGGGAGCAGATGGTGATGTAAGTAAGCGTGCAAATGTATAGAGTTAGAGTGGGGACCCGCCATGGGAGTTTTACAAGTTTTATTCATGAACTATTTTTGTAATGGTTTTGAGAAACTTTTATGTTTGTAATGATTGAACGCCACAATTTTTAGTTAGTATTGGCGCGTTGACTTTGGATTTTAAATTTCCCACGTTTTGGGAAAAGCATTTATTAATAAATGAGGTTATTCATATATTAAATATTTTTTTAAATAAGTAATTTCCGGCTAGGACGTCATGTCCCTTTAATGCTAAAAACTCTTTCTCAAGTTCTTCATGTATATATTCAGGAGATAGTCCTCTATCACTCAACAATATAAGGGATTAACACCACTTTCAACCCAAAACTTTAAGACAATAGGTTTATGGATCTACCCTATGTGAAACTTAGGCTCATAAATGGATTCTTAATCATTTCTCTCTTAAGGGTGAGTCCCTTCCGCCACATTGGTACATTCTCCCTCTAACAAAAGCATTCAAGTACCCCTTCTCGTAACCCTTACTAGGAAGACTTTCAATACAGGGACATTGTACTCATCTGAGTCGGTCACCAAGACTAACCATCGACTTTGATACCACTTTTGGGTCTTTCGACTTGTTTGAGCCGGTCACCACACAAACCTTTGAATATGATACCACTGTTAGGTCTTTCGATGCAGGTGGCATCAATTATCTCATGGTAGAGGCCAAGTAGATCAGGTCACAATCAAATCGTGATGCTTGTGTTGTTACACTCTTAAGTAAAAAGAGTTGTCTCCTAACTAATGGCTATAACTTTTGGTCACAAGTTCGATTCCTGGTGGATAATTGTTAAAGGGAAGATTGTTACGGGTTACACAATTGTATTGTGGTGGAGGCCAAGTGGGCCAAGTCACAATCTAAGAGTGGGATTCCTAGTAGGACAATTGTTGAGGGGGAGATTATTGTAGGTGGCATCAACTGTCTCGTGGTAGAGGCCAAGTGGGCCGGGTCACAATCGAACTGTGGCGCTTGGGTTGTTACACTCTTAAGTAAAACGAGTATTTTAAATCTAGGGTTAAATTTGTTTGTGATCTTTAACTTTTAGTGAAAATTAGAATTAGTCCATCTTCAAAACTTTGGTCCAATTTAGTCTTTACAACTTTATAAATGCATGAGTTTAGTTATTTTAACTAAATCTTGTAAAGTTTATTTGACATTTCAAACATGTTTCATGATAGCATTTGAGTTGTTTACATCGTTTAACACATTTCTGATTCAAATGTTAATTGAGAAATGCATTTGAAACGTCAAATAAACTTAACAAAATTTGGTTAAAAGAACCAATTTCACACATTTCTAAAGTTATGAGGGATTAAATTGGACAAATTTTCAATAAAGGACTATTTCTAATTTTTACTGAAAGTTAAGGAACTAAAAATGTATTTAACTATTAATTTTAAAAGTTTAAGGTATTGAATTTATGGCTTCGTTTAATATCAAGTTTTTTATTTTTATTGAATGTGGTAGTTAAACACACATTTAAATTTTTAATCATTCTAAGTTAAATTAAAATTAGAAATGTTTTTAAAAAGTTAGAAAACTACCACAATTTCACCATATTTTGTATATCATCGTCATTTCAATTCATATATGCCTTATTTTAATTATATAATTTTACTTTGAGTTAAGTATATTTTTAGTTACTCAATTTTGACACAAAATTAGAATTTGTCTTTGTTACGAGATTGGCAAGTGTACCAAATCACATAAGTAATACAGTGGATAAGTCTAGATATCGTATCCCACATGGATTAATATGGTCTAAATTAATTGGTTAGTTATTGATAAAGGGTGAGTGTTAACTCTTTGGCAAGTGCACCAATTCGTTACAAGTAGTAATATGGAAGTCCAAGTATCGTTTTCCCAAGAAATTTGTGTTTTTTTGTCTAAGTGTAATTACTTACTAATTTTAGCAATGATGACAACATTAAAGGTTGATTTAATTCGAGATAAATGTGCAAAAGTAATATACACTAAAGTTAAGGAATAATTTAGGAAAAAACTTCACCAAGGTTGGATTTCATGAACCATACTAACGCAACATTTCCTACACAATCTTTCTATCTTGCTCAAACATCCACATCATAAGCATATCTTGCTTAAACATCTACATCATCAAAACATTAATTCCTTAACTATTTTAACACACGACTTGCATTAAGATTCGATGTCTAGAATGACCTAGAGATTATGTCTAGTCCTAGAACCCAATCTAATGGTTGTTCTATCCAAGGTTAAGTTCTAATGCATTTTCCAATGATTAGATACAACCAAATAGCAAATATTTCCATCAAGCACATTAATAATTAAGATAAAACATATGAACAAAGAAAAAGATTATATTGCATAGGAAAATTACAGAGAGTATAAGTTCATTACATCCAACCCCAATGAAAGAGGAGTTTAGTCACTCCTAAGCATCTAGAACACAAAAGATGGATGAAATTGATGGATGCATGAAGTAATTTGAGTTCTTTTTGCCCTAGAATGGCCTTTCCTGTGTTTTTCCCTAGCTCTGTTGTGTTCCCACACACCAGCCTCGTCAATTTCGTGTAACTTTCGAAACTATAACCACTTCAGAAAACCATCTCCTCGTTGGGCGAGATGACTTTCTCGCTGGGCGACCTGGCTCTCTCGCTGGGTGACTTGGAATGCTTGTTGGGCGACATGGTCGTGACAATACAACCTCACTTCTTCTCAAATCCTTCACTTTCCTATACAATAATCCCTAATAAAAGACAAAATATACCTAACCTAAAAGAAACCTAAAAACATCCTAAAACTTCCCACAAAACACATGAATTAATATAATTAAGAGGTCCAATCAAACATGAATAATAAGTATTTTTCACACTTTTCAATAAGTGAGAATAACAAAACATTTGTGGGTTAAAGGAAAAATAAATGTAGAATATAAAATATAATGGGAATTGACATAGTGGAAATACATAGCTTAATTTAGAAAAAATATAAGATAAAAGCTTCACTACGGCAAGTCTAAACTTTAATAAGAACCCTAATGTCTTAGACCTTTCCTTATTAAGAGATCGCATGAATGATCAAAATTTTGATGTTATGAATGACCAATGATGTACTCTATGTCTAGATCACTATAATAAAATGTCTCATTAACAACAAATTTTAGTGACCAAAAGTTGTTAGTCACTATAGTGACCAATTTAGATACCAATTTAAAAAATAAAAAAAATTATTGGTTACTAAAATAGTCACTATTATGAATAAAACATTATAATTGGTCGCTAAATTGGTTACTAATTAATTTTGACTCGCTCAGCAAGTATACTCCCCTAGGATATCTTTTAATAAGCTCGCTCAACAAGAAGTTACTCGCTAAGCAAATCAAAACAGTGGAGCTCTCTGACTTGTTCTATTTGAGAAATGGATTGGTTATATGTGTTTCCTTTTATGTCAGGAGCACTAAGGTATGTTTGGATCCTAGAAAAGATGAAAGATTAAGGTATGTTTGGATCCTAAAAAAGATGAAAGATTGACTCATAATTTTAAAGAGAAGGTAGAAAAGATTTTGAGAAAAAGATTCTAGAAAGATAAAAACTTTTATAAAATAAAACCTGTTTATAAGAATTCTATTTATACATAACTTCTTTAATAATAAAATATTCGAGTGTTCATTTTATAAAATCTCTTTTTCTACTCTTAACCATTCTCTAAATTTTCACCAAATTTAGAGATAGATTAAAGTTAATTTATTGAAAAGATTGAATAAGTAACATGAAAAAACAATAAATATATAACTTTTTGTCACAATAAATTTAATAGAAAAAATTGCATTAACATTTTTTTAAAAGTAAAAAAATTAAAAAAAATATCGTGAACAAAAATTTGAAAAAAAATATCATTGTAAAAGAGGAAAAAAAATTAAAGATTTAAGAGAAATATATTAAAATAATTAAAAAAATATCATAATCATTATATTTATATATATATATATATATATATATATATATATATATATATTTAGAATTTAAGTGAGTCTTTACAAATTTTAATATTTATTACAAAATGCAACTACAATATAAAATATACTCGTGGTAGTCATGATTATTTTCACTATTGACGATGTTATGATATTTAATTTTCAAAATCTTATGTATGAAAACAATGTTTCAATAAATCAAAGTAGAACATTGGTGTTAAAGAAAATCATTATTAATTTTTAAAATAAAATAAAATATGTAAAGAATTATCTAAAATAAAGGTAGATAATATCTGAACATCATAGATCATAGATAGCAAGAATGGTGAAACTAAACAAAAACATAAATTAAAGCATTTGATGAAATACTGAAGTGATGGCATGGTTTCCCACTTTGTGTGGTGGGTGAGATAGACATAGACCACTCCCGAAGTCTAAAAGGGTTAAAGGGCTATGCAAAAGGTAGTGGTGGGTCTCATTGTCTGATATTGTCCCCTGCGTAACTCATGCCACAAAGTCTCTACACCCACTCACCTATCATAACCTATGGATGGTGCCTTTCAGACTTTGATGCACCGTTTCTTTGGTTGCACTTAAAGCTGCGATATGTGCATGCTATTTTTTGCCATCACTTTATACTGCACAATCACTCCACCCACAACATGCGCACTTCACCATCACCTAAACTCATTTCACTCACACACCAATTCACTCACTGAATTAGGAACAAACATAATTGCCACATGCCTCACTACCCAAACAACCCTATACTGTCCATAACCATGCCTCCATCCCATCAACACAACCCTCAAGAATATGCTTCTCAAATGGCTCATTGCCCAAACCAAACATTTCTCAACATTCGTGTAACGCATATTCCCTTGTCCTCCACTGTCACCTGAATGCACCAGCTTCACGTCTTTTCACATTTCAAAAATCAAAACTCAAGAAATCCCACACAATAATAACATTAACAATCACAAAAAGTATTTCAAAGTTTAAAGTAGGCACAGTAAATAGAAATGAAAGCGTGAGTACTACTACTAATGAATCTAAGCCTCTACAAAAGGACACAAGCTGAATTATAAATAGAACTCCAAGATATGACAAAAGAGAAAATGCAATGTGGCTTCACAATATTAAAGATCCATCTGTTTGAATTTTGATGTAGGGTAATAGAAAAAACCAAAGTAGAGATTCTTTGTTTTCAAGTGGTCCACGTCATGTCGTTCTCGAAAATCCAGTGGCACACCTCAATCTTCCCAGGGCCTGACCCCAATGCCAAGAATGCCCCATGTTCCGGGCCCCATGCTGACGTGTCAATGTGACAGATGGCAACGCCATAATTCATCTTCTCCTTGGTTTCCACGTTAAGGATATCAGCTTCATAAACTCTCACTCGGGGTACACTGTGGCAATAATACAGCAAGTAAGGGTACAAACTCTGATGACACGAAACTGATTTCGTTACTTTTCCACCGTCCATTGGGTAGACCTTACCAATCATCACACTCGATCCTGAACCGTTCACATTCTCCGTGGTCCTCACCACAGCACTGGGACCCAGCACCGATGCCGCAAACTCTATCATCTCCTCTGCAGACGCAACACACCGTTTCGTCTCTCCCCGGCTCGGCGCCCTCTCGCACTCACCCAACGCGTTAACCATCACGCGCTCCGTCGAAGACCCCTCCCGCGCGTCGAACAATTCCCTCATTTCGTCTATCCTTGCCGACGAGAACGGTAATTTCGAAGCAATCGCCAGGGGCAAAAACGACCTTGCAGGCATTTTATCTTTAATGTTAGGCATTGTAATCACGTTCCCTTCCTTCATCATCGATTCTCTGAAGAACTTACCCGGCTCCACCCGCTTATTAACAACTCTGCCACTTGTTGCGCTGAAATTGCGATACTCTGAAAACGACGCGCCGTCTTTGTTGTACACTTTAAACGCGCGGCCTAAGCCGTAAGATTTAAACCCGAACGAACTCTTCCCCGTCGCGCCCTTTCCGTACTCCGCGAAACTGTCGTTTCCGACGTTGAACGACATGCCGTAGTTCTCGAATGAGGCGGTGCCGGACTTCGACCTCGCGGCGTAGCTTTCGAACGAGTCGTCGCCGACATTGGCGCGGTTCCGGTAACTGATGAAATTGTCGGCGGCGGATCCTCTCGATCCGGCTCCGTATGTTTTGAAAACGTTCCGCGGATTGTTACCGTTGAAGCTGTAGGACCTGAAGGAGTCGTTGGCTGCTCCCGCGCTGAAGTCGCCGTAATTGTTGAATTTCGATTGCAGAATGTTCGCGTCGCTGGCGTAATTCTTGAACTCGCTGGTTCCGCCAATGACGCGTTTCCCGTAGCTGGAGAAGGATTGCGATCCGGAGTTTGTTTCGTTGCCGTAGCTGGCGAACGAGAGTTTGTGGTTGGAGGAGCCAGAGTCGTAGGTGGTGAAACCGAGGTTGGGAACGTTCACCGTTTTATCGTAGTTGTTGAAATCGCTGGAGGATTGAGACGCGGCGGAGCCGTAGCTGGTGAAATTCGTATTCGCAACGTTACCGTTATCGGCGTAGTTCTTGAACTGTTCGGCACGGCGCGTCGAGGAGTCGCTGTATCTCCGAAACGCGTCGTTGTTGGCGTTTAGGCCGTTGGAGTAGTTTTTGAAGGAGTCGACTCCGTCGACCCGAGAGGAACCGTAGTTAGCGAAGTGTTTGTTGTTGTAAACGGCGAAGTTGGCGTCGTCGTTTTTGCGCTGGAGTGTGTGCGTGTTTGATGCGTCGACGTCGAAGGAACAGAATAAGTTGGGTGAGGAGCAGAGGGATTGGTGAAGCTTGGGATTGTAGGGTTTTGGTTTTTCGTTCAAAAGTTTGTTGAGAATACCATAGTGTTGTGGGGTAAGAGGTGAAGCTTTGGCCAGAAGAAAGTGAGGGATTGGAACCTTATTGGTGACTCGAGCGTTCCAATAGCGAATGAGAGAGGCTTTGGGGCTGAATGGGTTTATGCGCTCGCGTGTTTGAAGCAGAGGTGTGTAATTACTTGCCAGAGAAACCTGCATTTGTGGAACAAAAGTTACAGAACATGGAAACAAAACAAAACAGAGCAATGCAATGCAATGCAATGTGGTAGGTTTATTATTGCTGTTATGTTGTTGTTATGCAAATTATAAAGGTAAGACTCTAAGTGTTTGTTCTTACATGGAAAGATGAGAGCGACAAGAAGAAGCAGAAGAAGAAGTGGATGATCATTTTGAAGGTGTGAGAGCGTGTTGCGTGGGGAGTGGAGAGAAACTAGACAGTGATATAGAAGAAGAAAAATAGAGGGGCCATTGATCGCTTGGAGCCGGGGGACAATAAATTTGTGGTCTCCCCAGACACAGTTTGCTTTTCTCTGCGCGAACATGGTATCAATGACTAGGTACGATGCTTTTTTTTTTTCTCTTTTTATTTTCTCTCTTTATCTTATGCAGTGGCTCTGAAGATAAGTATGGGTAAGTTTATACTTTCTTATATTTATATCAAAAACGTCTTTTTATTTGGTTGTCTTTTCTGCTATTGCTCCTTAGATAGTTAAATAGCGTGGCCTCGTTTGAGTTGCAGGTGAAGGTGTTATGTTGCACTAGATAGTTAGTGGACCACATATGCTTCTTGTAGCACAGTGAACCATGATGATTTATAGTATAGTAATGGTCAAGTGGATGCTGAGAATAGGATCATAGTTCTTATTTTGAACATTTTTATTGAATGGATTAGGTAAAGTTAAAATAACAGATAAACTAGGCAATTAGTCCAAGTGTGGGACTCTGAACTCGGGTTCTGTAGATGCTTCCCTTTTGACTTTAGCTGTTCATTAACCGAGTAGTGGGCCTTCATTTACTCAATTCATCTAACTCCACCATCATTATTAATTTGATGGATTCATTATTTTATTAAAAACCCTGAATCTACAGAACTATCATTTACCTAAAATTGTGCTGAATGAGTTAAAGTTCTGTAAAATTTAAAAACAATGAATGTTTTCTTCTGCATAATAAAATTAGATGAGAGTGAGGTTCTGTTTCCTTCAGATTGAAGCTATGTGATGAGCTTGATACCCTTTTGCAAGGATCAAGGTGGTCTTGGTTGGATAGACTGATTGTCAGGTTGTGGTGAATGACATTCAAGTGAGTATAGGGACATCACATGTAAGGAATGCGATGTTTAAGTGAGTGCAGATGAAAAGATAAACTAAATTAATACAAGATTCCTTTTATGGACTCTTCTATTGTTGTAACTAACTAGGTATTTAGGATTAGTTTTGGTATCTCAATACTTCGCCATTAATTGGGTCAGCAAGTGAGTCAAGCTAGAATTCAGATAGGTTGGTCAGCTTAAGAATAAGTATGATTTCGTGAAATTATTTTTTCTCAAAATCTTATAAAAAATATAATATATACTTATTTTTACAAAATAAATTATATTAAACATAAAGTTTAATCAACTTTCGACCTCTCTCTAGCATATAATGTGTTTTGGTTTTAGTCATTATTATATTTTTGTTTAACTTTGTTTTCTTTCTTTTTGTTTATTTATTCTAAGCGTTAACCTTCTTTCTTAATCTTAACTATGTCATGACTTTTATGTTTTCAAAAATCTCACCTCAACACATGCATTACAAAGACTAAAATAAAAAAATAAGACGTATAAGAGTTAATTAAAAGATGCTTTTTTAGATTAAAATAGAATTGATATATCTTTTTGTAATAAAATAAAATATTAAATAGTTTTAGTCATTGAATATATATATATATATATATATATATATATATATATATATATAAAAAAAAAAAAAAAAAAAAATAAAAAAAAAAAAAAAAAAAAAAATTTAAAAGAGAAAATAAAAATAAGCATTTACAAAACATACATTTAAGTATTGTACCAAAATTTACTTATAAATAAGGACAAATAAATTAAAAATAGTAAATTTAAGAAAACAATGTTATTTCCTGCAATTTGCACTATTTTAAAGAATAAAATTTAAATTAAATTAATAATAATAATAAAACGTACATACCGCAAATCAAATGTAAGTATTATGTGCTGACTAGGGATGTCAAAAACATCCGTATTCGCGGGTATCCGCGGATGAAACCCGCAACGGGTAGGAAATGGATATTAAAAATGAATACCCGTTACCCGCGGGTATGGGTATTTTTGATACCCACATGTTAACGGGGCGGGTACGGGTATCATAGTATCCGTACCCGTGGATACCCGTACCCGCTAAACTTTACCTTATATATAT
>Ga0214542_1012300_pt1 | contig 11141 bp, 10 predicted proteins | sample CNSS1metaG_FD_160096 | JGI IMG/M metagenome (GOLD analysis project Ga0214542, IMG submission 160096) | Root nodule microbial communities from cowpea collected in UCLA plant growth center, Los Angeles, California, USA - CNSS1 | ecosystem: Host-associated > Plants > Roots > Nodule | place: USA...
CATACACAATGTATTCTTTAAATTTTAGCACATTAAAAATTACATAATACTTGTCTTTTCCAATTATACAAGAATTTGAAATATTAATGCAAGAGTCCATAAAAGAAGTAATTAATATACACAAGTAAAAGTTTTTTTTTTTTTTTTAATTTTATGCGGGCTTGCGGGCCGGCCCGCGCGGGCCGCGGGCTAGCCCGTGCGGGCTGCGGGCCTATGCGGGCCGAGCCCGCGCGGGCCTGCGGGCTCAATATCCTGGCCCGCCCCGCGTTTTTTCTGCGAGCTTGCGGGCCGGGCCCGCGGGCCAGGCCCTAATTGCCATCCCTATAAAATATCCTCCACCTGGCTCCAATTGTAGTGGACCTCCTTGGGGAATTTTGGATGAGTATCTTACACTTAATCTTCTTTTGGCTTCCCTTGGGTACGACGTATGTAAGCCTCCACTTTCGCACATAGTCGACAAATTCAGTTGGTAGATCCTAACAAATTTCACAAATAGAATTTAAAACAGAAAATGTCATTGCGCTTCACTTGGTATTAAGCAAGATTAAAAAAAAGTGAAGCAAAAACCATGTCAACAACACCCTCATTCTCCATCTTTCAAAAATATTTCAACAAATATAGTCAGAAAAAGGAAAGGAAAGAAGAAATGACAAATCTAAAAAATAAACAACAAAGGAGAGGGAAGAACACGAAACATTACCTCATCTTCAAAATGAATGGTACAAAATTCCCCTCTGGTAACCCTAGCACATAATGCTGCAGAAAATTCCATTCAAGGATGACAAAGAAGCACACAAAAGTTGAAGGAGGGATGTAGAAATTAGAAGACTGAAAAACAAACCAGGTATTTAAAAGAGTTTTTAGAGTGTTTGTATTAAGACTTACCTTTGCCTAAATTAATTTGAAATCAATCCGTCAATTAAAAAAGTTGGCTTTTGGCTTTCTAATGCAGAATAATAATGATGTAGAATAATAACTTTTACTTTTTTCAATGTATAATAACTGACACTTGTAGAATAATAACTTTTACTTTTTTCAATGTATAATAACTGGCACTTGGCTAACTTGTGGCACCAACACTTGGCTCAATTTTATCTTTCTCTCATTACTATCTCCTATGCCATACCTTGATAGGGATTCCATCTTGGACAATGATCATTCCTAGTTATACTTGCATTAGAAATCTAACAACAACTACCACTAAAATATTTGTTTTGATAGTTTTATAGTCACTACGAAAATTCCCAATTCCTTCATAGAATAGGTAGTTTTTACCATAATTGTCTTTCAAAAAACAGTAAAACATAATTCAAATTAAGAAAATGAAATTCATGCTAATAATGGTTCAAAAAAGTTTATCATGCTCCTTTCCATTTTGAATAAAATGAAATTCATTTATTAGTTGTTAAAAATTCCTAAAGTGTAAAATGTTAATTAGCCAAGCTAGAAATTCAACTAAAATTGCATCACCAAAATTAACCACATACTAAAAGCTAACACAAATAGAAGTCTAAGAAATTCACACCATTTGTCTACTTGATTAGTTTGCTAGAATCAATAAATGTTTGCTTCATAGGAAATGAAAATGTGATTCCAAGATTAGAGACTGGCTTTGCACTTGTGAAAAGTAGATAAATGCATATTGTTCCAAAGCATGCAAAACCATTTGTCTACTTTATCAATATGCTAGAATCAATAGATGTTTGATTCATAGGAAATGATATCTACCATAGTATTTTTTTATGGAGCAAGGGTTGCAACTGATTGCATTTTCATTTAAAAAAGGATTAATAACAAAACCAATTCTACAACTTGAAATAAACTAACCTGCTCCATGGTAAGATTAAGATCTTTAGCAATCTGTAGAAAATGCAACATAAATCTACATCAAACATGTAATTAGTATACAACATAAATTACATGAGAGATAATCACCCAAAGAGGATTTCAGCATCAAAATTGACATTGATGAAAAACTTCAATAATCCATATGAAACTTCAAAACATTGATCTACAAATTCTACTTGTATAAAAAGAGTTACTCACCTTTTTCTTTCAAACAATGTGTGCTATTAATGGTCCAAAGCATGAGTGTGCTAAATTATTCTCTACTTGTTCTAGCATTTCTGCTGTAAGAGGAATATTCCAACTTATACCCTCATACTGTAAAAACACACAAACATAAACAAAAAGAAAATTGAAGGTTAATTACAAATAATGATGATAAGTATGATTTAAAATAAAAGACCGCAACACACAAAAAAAGAGACAAATTTCAGAAGTGTTAGTATCAATGTTATTGAATTTCGGCCATGGTGGCGCCATGGTGGAAATTGTTATCGGTTTCCCAGCCTGCCGCCATAACAAGGCAGAGGTGAATCAGGTTTTTTATAGCGGTCACTTTTAGCATGATGGGTGACGACGGCATAGCGGTTATGGTGGAAAAACCGGACCGAAAAAAAACCAAGATTTAGAATAAAAGAGAAGAAGTAAAGAAACGTGTAAAAGGGCAGTGGTTTGCAACGACAACATGGTGAGAAAAAGATTGGGCTTGGCCCACTAAATTTTTTATTTAAACAAACCTATGCAGATTTTTGATCACTCTCATTCTTTTACCTAGTCTTTGTCTTTTACTTAATTTACTTAAGTTACTGCAGTCATAGCAGTAAAGTTTTCTTTACCCCCATAAAGTTTTCTTTCCAAACAACACTCCTTCCTTCACCACGGTACTGCAATTACAGGCACTACCACTCACTACTGCCGTCAATTGTTGCCGCTGCCAGCCGCCACCTTTGGCCTTCACCATTAGCCATCGTCAGTCGTCGTCAAGTATTTTTTTAAAATTTTTTTTTTCTACTTCTCTACTTTGACTATAATTATTTTGTAGAAAATATACCTATTTTCCAGCAATAATAATGGCCAATAATCATGATAATTCGAGAATGTCTCATAGAAGTGACCCGGGTTGAAAACATTGTCATCCAATTTCACAAATCTAACAGTGATATACCTAGATTCCAGTTTTGCTATGAAATTACAATTGAAATGCATTTGGGAACTTTCTTCAAATTGAAAATCTTTGAAATTTTTTTTAGCTATATCGGCTCACAAGTGACCAATGTCATTCAAAAGATTTTAGGATCAACTCAAGATTCCAAAAATTGAAAAGAGACATAATATCATTACTTTTTCATTAAAATTATATGTGGTGGTATTATATTTTGTTTATCGCAATATTTCCGCCCTTAACTTGTTATGGTTTCTGTTATAACTTTATAAAGGTTTTTGGGGGTCGCCGCTATTTTCTGTTATCTGATATTAATAACATTGGTTAGTATGCTATACAAAGTCCATATTACAAATACCATATACTAAACATTTGAAATTAAGAGTATAGTTCTAAAGCAAGAGGTATTTTCATTACCGCAGTTCGAACAAGGACTCTGCAAAACCAAATGTTAGTAATATGTAGTAATCAAATACAACCTTCAAGAGATTGTGTCAGTTTAAAATCACAAAGTCTTTTACAATGACATTTGCTAGTGACCAAACTATCTACACAATGAGAGGAACTACAACAAACCAAGTGAAAAATGAAACTAAAAGGTTGTGGCAGTTGTTCTCAACAACAATTGATAATATCCATACTTTTATTTCTTAGTCATATGAAAAATTTATCAAATCATCTAAGCAGTTTGATATCATGTTAAACTTTACAAAGCAAACTTAAACATGGTAATAAAGACACAAAAATAACCAATTACTGACTAAAATTTCCTTTTATAATAGACACAAAAAGAGCATTAATTGATCTCGATCTAACATGTACTATCACGGGAAAATAAATTTTTTTCTTATTTTCTAATTGTAAGAAATCCTAAAGCATTTTGCATAAATAAATAAATAAGGAATGGTTGAAATTCTACATTATAGTCTCTCAATTAAAAAAAATCTCAAATAAAACATATGCTTATTCAAAATTATAATTATTTCTAAGCCCTCCTCTTTGAAATCTTCCACCTGAACAAAATCCTCTAACTAATCTCAAAAGAATAATTGTATTACAAAAACAATATTAGATTAAGAGACAGATTAATCAAAATTACACATGTAATGCTCTAAAACTCGCCATCAACTTACCCATATTCTCATTGGATTGCAACTCTTTTCAAACTTGGTTCTCCAAATCATAAAAATCCGCTCCAAAGAGCCACATGAACAAAACACAAACGCGAAAATAACAAAAAAATGATATAAAAAAACATTTCTTGACGGTGAGAGATACACATTCATCAAAAAACAAAAAACCCAAAACCTCTGACAAAATGATACAACAAAAGATTAAATATCGGAAAATACAAAAAAAAACATATACAAATAGTAACACATTAAACCCTAAACTCCACACAAATCTAGAAACAAAAACTATAAATGAAAAAAACAATCGAGACCTTCATCCTATGGACATACAATAGCAAATGAAATGCATACAATAGCAAATGAAAAACGAAAAAAACAAAACGTAAAAAAAGAGGAGAGATGGAGACTTTCATGCTATGGACATCAGTGAGACGAATAAAGTAGATGAAAATAGGGAGAAGAGAGAAAAGATAACAGTGGTGGAGAAAGAGTGAGAGAAAAATCTTGAAAATAAGAGAGAGATAGACTTTAATTTTTTTGAAACCTGAGGAGAAAGAGTGAGAGCAAAGTCTTGAAAATGAGAGAGAGATAAACTCTAATTTTTGTGAAACCTACGGCTAAGGTTTCAGAACAAAGAGAGAGAAGAAAAGATATTTTGGGAGGGAAAGAAAAATTAGATTTGGAAGTTGTACACGTGGCGAGCATAAAGTATGTTGTGAATTGATTTATTTTTTCATGTTAAAAATACTATAAAAGGTAAAAAAAAATTGAAGGCTTAAATATACATTTGGTCCCTATTTTTGTTGTTTTTATTCAATTTGGTCCCTATTTTCATTTTGTGTTCAATTAGGTCCTCATTGTTTGCAAAAGCAATACAAGTCTAAATGCTGAAGCAAGATTTTGATGATGATAAAAGAAGCCTGAAAGCCATCTGGAAGTCAATATGAAGAACATGTGTTGTTATGTTTAAAGCTATCTTGTAAAGTGTAATTAGAATAGTTAGAATCAATATGCAAAAAGAAAATTCTGGTATTTCTCGAAAAATCAAAGTGATAATCGATTATCACTTAGGATAATCGATTATCCTAAGCTGAACCATTTTTTTCAAGAAAGCACTGGAATAATCGATTATCACCTCTAATAATCGATTATCTCTTCAAAAATTTGTTTTTCATAAAACACACTAGAATAATCGATTATCACTAGTGATAATCGATTATTTCTGGAACCCCAATTTAAGGAACATCAGAGTTACTTCTCACTTACCTTTTTAAGAAGCTAGAGTGCTAGTGTTGTGACTGTAAGAGAGTTCTATGAGTGTTCTCAAAAGAAGCTTTGAAAAACCTAGTGTGGGTAGAGCGATAACTTTTCCTGAGAGGTGTGTTCTAGGAGATTGAGTGCTGCTGTTGTTGCTAGGAAAGCTAAGGTCAAGGTTCTCTGTGTGATTCAGAGAAAGGTATTCATCTCTTGTGTGTTCAAGAGATGTGTTTTCTTTCCTTACTCTTTTATTATCTGATTGTAATCTATTATTTGTTAGTGATTTAGTTAATCTCATTTTTGAGAGATTAACAACTGGACGTAGGGTCTTTTGATCCGAACCAGTATAAATACTTGTGTTCAATCTTCTTCTCTATCTCTTTATTTCATCTATTATTGTGTTTAAAGAAATTAATATTTGATTTAATCAATAAATTTTGGAAAAAATTTAAAGTATTAATTTTATTACTTAAAACCAATTCACCCCCTCTTAGTTTTTGTCCAAACGATTAAACATTCCGTTGCGCGATACCAACAATCGGTATCAGAGCTTGCTTTGATAGTTATTCAAATTTCGAAAATGGTTGGACAAAATCAAACTTTTACTGAGGGTGCGTCTATCAACAGACCTCCTCTATTTACTGGTGAAAATTATCCTTTCTGGAAAGTTAGGATGCAAATTTTTCTGGAATCTGTTGATAGAGGTATTTGGGATGCTGTGTTAAATGGTCCATTTGTTCCTGTTAATATAATTTCATCTGCTTTAACGCTAGATGAGTTTTACAAGATCTCAGTCTGCACCAGTGCACAAGATATGTGGGAAATATTGTGTGTGACCCATGAAGGAACGGACGATGTGAAAAGGGCACGCAAAAACTCCTTAATCCAAGAATACGAAATGTTTCGGATGCAACAAGGAGAAACTATCTACGACATGGAGAAACGATTCACACACATCGTCAATCATCTCACAAGTCTAGGTAAAACTTGACACTGATGAATTAAATATAAAAATTCTTAAATCCTTGAATAGGACATGGTAGCCGAAGGTGATAGCCATCACGGAGTCACAAAATCTTGCGACAATGACGATGGCGGCCCTATTTGGAAAGCTAAGGGAGCATGAGCTTGAACTGGGTAGACTAAATGAAGAAGAAGATATTGGAAGAAAGAAGAACATTGCCTTCAAAACTGAAGTGGTTAAAGGAAAAAAGCAAAAGGAAGAAGATTCAGATGACGATGAAAATCTTAGTCTTATGATTAAGAAGTTTACAAAATTCATGAAGACCAAAGGAAAAATCAATTCAAGAACAACAAGAAGGCTAATCAAGGATCATCCTCAAATTTCAAATGCTACGGATGTGGAGAATCAGGACATGTCAAGGCTGATTGCCCAAATTCAAAGAAAAGTGAAGAAAAGAATGGCAGAAAATTATTTAAATAGAAAGCATACATAGCATGGGAAGACAATGCCTCAAGCTCATCAAATTCTAGCAATTCTGGAAATGAAGAAGCAAATCTATGTTTGATGGCTAATCACAATGATTTTGACAGTAAGGTAAATTCTACTTGCAATGAAAATGACTATGATGATTTATATGATGCTTTTCAACAATTACTTGTTAAATCTAGTAAATTGGATACTGCTCATAAAAAGTTAAAATCTGATTTTAAAGATTTGCAAAATAAATTTGAAAAATCTCTTGAAGAAGAAGAATTTCTAAAAAATAAAATTTCAATATTAGAAAATAAAGAAAAAGAAACTGTTGAATGTGCTTAATGTAAAAGTTACATGTTTGATATATGTATTTTGGAGAAAAATCTTGAAGATGCCTTAGAAAATAAAAATTGTGAAAAGTTTGATCTCAAGAAAAATCCAAATAAGACCAAGCATGCTCATAATCATGATTTAAAAAATAAAACCAAAAGAACTCGTAGAGTTTGGGTAGAAAAAGGAATATCTCATTCTATGAATACATATGCATGTACTGCTACATGATTTTATTGCATGAAAAAGGGTCATACTTCAAACAAATGCAATATTAAACATTTTGGTGTTCCAAATGGGAAGTATCATTGGGTGCCTGTTCATAAGTAGATATTTTTCTTCTAACCCCAAGGACCCAAACAAGTTGTTGGGGACCAAAATAAATTGTTTCCTTATTTTGCAAATGACATCTAAATCCAGAAGACCAATGTGGTATCTTGACAGTGGTTGTTCAAGACACATGACTGGAGACAAAAAGAAGTTTAAGAACTTTAAAAGAAAGGAACAAGGATTTGTCACTTATGGGGATAACAACAAGGGAAAAATACTTGGAACAGGTGATGTAGGTGGAGGAAATACTTTGGAGATCAAGGATGTACTGTATGTGGAAGGACTAAAACACAATCTTCTCAGTATAAGCCAATTATGTGATAAAGGACTCAAAGTAATCTTTGAGAGTGACTACTGCACTATTCATCAAAAGGACTCCAAAGAAATAGCCTTGAAAGGTATGAGACACAATAACATATACTTGATTGATCTTGATACTGCATCATCTAGTGATATAACTTGTTTAGTTGTTAAAGAAGAAAATCCTTGGTTATGGCATAAACGAACTGCTCATATTCACATGCAACAATTAAACAAACTAATTTCTAAAGAATTAGTAATTGGATTGCCAAAAATAAAGTTTGAAAAAGATAAACTGTGTGATGCATGTCAAAAAGGAAAACAAGTAAAATCATCATTTCATTCAAAAAATGTGATTTCTACATCAAAGCCTTTAGAACTTTTGCATATGGATTTGTTTGGTCCTTCACGGACAAAAATTTTTGGAGGAAATTATTATGCTCTTGTTAGTGTTGATGATTACTCAAGATATACATGGACTTTCTTTCTTACACTAAAAAGTGAGGCCTTTAAAGCTTTTAAGAAATTTGCAAAAGTAATTCAAAATGAAAAAGATTTGAAAATGAAACTTTTGAGAAGTGATCATGGTGGAGAATTTCAAAATGAATTGTTTGAAAACTTTTGTGAAGAAAACGGAATTATGCATAATTTTTCTGCACCTAGAACTCCTCAACAAAATGGAGTTGTAGAAAGGAAAAATAGATTTTTAGAAGAATTAGCTCGCATAATGTTGAACGAATATGATGTGCCTAATTATTTTTGGGCTGATGCTGTGAGCACGGCTTGTTATGTATTAAATAGAATGCTCATTAGACCAATTTTAAAAATTACCCCCTATGAATTGTTTAAAGGAAGAAAGCCTAATGTAGCACATTTAAAAATATTTGGATGCAAATGCTTTGTTCTAAACAACGGAAAAGAAAATTTGGGTAAATTTGATTCTAAAGCCGATGAAGCTATTTTCCTAGGATATTCGTTAACTAGTAAAGCCTATAGAATTTTCAATAGAAGAACCTTGAATGTGGAAGAATCTGTGCATGTTGTTTTTGATGAAATTATGGACCTTGAGGAGAACCCTCTTGAGTCAAATAAAACAAATGCAGGTGATGAAGAATATTTTAAAGAAGCTCTTGATGAGATGTATCTAAATGAAAATCCATTGACTGAACTTGAAGATCTTGCCAAAAGCTGGAAATCACCTAGAGGATTGTCTCTGGAAAATGTCATTGGAGATATATCAAAGGGAGTAGTTACTAGAAATATGTCAAATTTCTGTATGACTGTTGCTTTTGTTTCACAGATAGAACCCAAAAGTGTAGAAGAAGCTCTTCAAGATGATCAATGGTGTATAGCAATGCAAGAAGAGCTGAATCAATTTGAAAGGAATGAAGTTTGGGAACTCATTCCTAGGGATGATTCACACCAAGTCATAGGAACAAAGTGGGTGTTCAGAAACAACCTGGATGAAGATGGAAACATCACTAAAAATAAAGCCAGACTTGTAGCAAAGGGATATAGACAAGAAGAAGGTATAGACTATGATGAGACATATGCTCCAGTTGCCAGGTTAGAAGTTATACGTTTACTTCTTGCCTATGCTTCTCTCATGAAATTTAAACTATATTAGATGGATGTCAAAAGTGCTTTCTTAAATGGATATATCAAAGAAAATGTGTATGTTGAACAACCACCTAGCTTTGAAGACTATAAGTCTCCTAATCACATTTACAAATTAAAGAAAGCATTGTATGGATTAAAACAAGCACCTAGATCTTGGTATGAACAATTAAGTACATTTTTGTTAGAAAATGATTTTGAAAGAGGTAAAATTGATCTAACCTTGTTTATTAAAAGAGTATATGAGCATATTTTGCTAGTTCAGATTTATGTAGATGACATAATATTTTGGTCTACTGATAGTTCACTATGTAAGGGCTTCGCAAGTATAATGCAGGGAGAATTTGAAATGTCAATGATGGGACAATTGACATTCTTTTTGGGTCTACAAATTAAGCAAATGGAAAATGGAACTTTTATTTCTCAAACTAAGTACTGTAAAGAAGTACTTACGAAATTTGGAATGGATACTACTAAGGAAGCAAGTACTCCTATGGGAACCTCCTGCTATCTAGACAAAGATGAATCAGGAATAGAGGTAAATCAGACTATGTTTAGAGGCATGATAGGTTCTTTGCTATATCTTACTACAAATAGGCCTGACATTATGCAATTTGTATGTGTGTGTGTGCTCGTTTTCAAGCCAATCCTAAAGAATCACATCTTATTGCTGTGAAAAGAATCTTAAAATATTTAAAAGGAACTGCATGCTTTGGACTTTGGTATCCTTCAGGAGCATCTCCTAATTTGATAGGCTATTCAAATGTTGATTATGGTGGTTGTAAAATAGATAGAAAAAGTAACAATGGTACTTGTCACCTCTTAGGAAGTTCATTAGTCTCTTGGCACTCTAAGAAACAAGCTTGTGTGGCTTTGTCAACTACAAAGGCTAAATACATAGCAGCTGGAAACTGTTGTGCTCAAATTCATTGGATGAAACAACAATTAGAAGACTATAATATCTTTCTAAATCATATACCTCTAAAATGTGATAATACCAGTGCTATTAACTTAACCAAAAATCCCATAATGCACTCTAGGAAAAAGCACATTGAAATAAGGCATCATTTCCTAAGAGATCATATAAATAAAGGGAACTGTGAGATAGAATACGTAGATACAAAGCATCAATTAGCTGATATCTTTACCAAACCTTTAGCTAAAGATAGATTTTATGAACTAAGAAGAGACTTAGGTATATTAGAGATCTCTTAAATTGCCAAAAACTCAATTTCCTTCAAAAATCCGAAAAATAGCGTCAATAATCGATTATGTGTGTCAATAATCGATTATTAGCCACCCTTAAAAATCCCAAACCATTCTGGAATAATCGATTATTTGGGGCAATAATCGATTATCCTTAATTCTGAGCCAAATATAAAAAACTCTTTGGAATAATCGATTATCTTAAATCATAATCAATTATCAGCTCGTCAGGATTCATATTTTACATAGTTTTTGAAATAATAATCGATTATCACCTTGTAATAATCGATTATTACACGTCGTTGGACCAAATAATTTCAAAAACTAGCCATTGTAAAAGGTAGATTTGCATTAAAATGGGTGTATATGTGATGAAGGATTATCTTGTTTCTTTTTAAGATTATTGAATATGGTGTGAGTTGATTAAGAAAGCTAAGTGAAATCCCCACTGGACATTAAGATAGCAAGCTATCTAGATGTGAAGGTTCCTTTCACAAAGCTCAAAAGAAGAAGATGATGAATT
>Ga0214542_1012304_pt1 | contig 11137 bp, 10 predicted proteins | sample CNSS1metaG_FD_160096 | JGI IMG/M metagenome (GOLD analysis project Ga0214542, IMG submission 160096) | Root nodule microbial communities from cowpea collected in UCLA plant growth center, Los Angeles, California, USA - CNSS1 | ecosystem: Host-associated > Plants > Roots > Nodule | place: USA...
TATATATATATATATATATATATATATACTGCACAAGAGTTGCTCGGGTATGGACTGTGGGACAACCCTACTTCAGAAATTCAAAATTTCAATCTTTATGTCAGAATCAGACCTCCAATTATCTCATCTGCTTCATATTTTATTTAAAAATTTTGTATTAAGTGATGAAGATTTTATCTTTAAATTAATTATAATGTTTTATTTTAGTTTGGAACTATTTTAGTTTAGTTTAAAAAATAAAAGAATAAATTTAAATAAAAGTAATATAAATTTAAATAGAAAAATGGCATATCTATTTAAAAAAATAAATTATATTATTGAATTTAAATTTTATTGTTAAATATAGAAATTTAATATAAAAATAAAAAACTATAATATATCTATATATAAATTTTAAAATGATATCATTTATTTTTTAAATGTATAAATAATTTTTAATAAAGACTGATCATGGATTATGAATTAATTCAATTTAAGTCTATTTTAAACCACAAATCAAAGGAAAAATAATCTAGTCTAATTTAGAGTACAATTCTTTTAATATTATTTGGATTGTTCCAGAATGAATCAAATTTATTTTGAGAAGTTTAACTTTATTTCTACAAATCCCAACGCCGCAACAAACATGTGCGTGATTTCAACATCTACCATTCACGGACTAGTAGAAATTATGTCAGATATACTTTAAGTGCTTATTTTATTTTGTTTTGTATAAGAGACTCATTTCGATTTTTTTTCACATCTAGCACACTTTTTTAAAAATATAACCTACATATCGTACTGTGCACAATATTTACATTTACATGGCCAACATACTTTTATTTTATATTCAGATTTTTGGTACCTGAATTCTGAGCTCAACTTTATGATATCCCATTTAAATATATCAAATCTACTAAACAAAAATATCGCATAATCATAGAAATACAAAAGCAATCTGAATGAACAATACACGAAAGAAGTCCACTATTACAGTAATCCAAAAGAGTACGTTTAAAGGAAACTTAGACACACTACAATGCCATGGACATAACAGAAACTAAATGTTTAATAGTTTTGCAAAAGAGATGCTCCCAGAGCAAGGAATTACAATAGGCACTAAGGCCACAGAACCACTCCTAAGAGTCACATACACATCCCACTAGACCGCGCCGCTGCCACCATCAGGCCTACCTCCCACATTCTTCTCATCTGCTCCCACCAATAGGGTGATCATTGCAAAAGAGGAAGAACACAAGACAAAGCATACACGAAATGAAAGGGTAAGCTAGTGCACTTTAAATCTTATCATGGTATAGCGGACAAGCAATTAAACATTCCTTAGCATGCAACACAGTAGGCATAGAGAATCATGCTATGGCAAACAAGCAAGACTCTATGACTCAATTTTCCAGATACATATACTAGGATCGGATTCACTGGACGCTTGCATTTGTGGTGGCCTCTACTGCTCTACAGAGCCATTGCCAATGGGTTTCACCCTACCACACACAAGGTTAGCCTTTAAGCGTCTAAGGCCATTATCCTGCCAATGACTGGGGCCTCCCGCTACTCTCACCACTTGGGTCAGTTTGCTCTACTTGAGACTCACTGACCCTTTAGAGTTTCGGGATGCGATCCTTACTTGAATCCTTATCCTAACATATACACTATTAACCACCATGAGATCTCCCCATGAGACTCATGGAATTACGCCTATCACACAATCAGAATCATTTTTCTCATACAATTCCACTTCCCTTATTACCTTCATTCAATTCTCATGTTAAGACATCACAAAGCCACAAATCCATGATCAACCTCATACCAAGCTTGCCAATTTCATTCATAAATCCAAACACCCAAGCATATTCACGAACATCATATTTAGGAAGAATAATTTAGACAATACATGCATCAAATCATCAAAACAGACAGTGTCCGCACTCACCACTGCACTGACCTCACCCAAGCTAGGGACCTCGCTCAAGCGAGGTGCTTGCCTCGCTCAAAATCATGGGCTCTCGCCTAGGCGAGACATGCAACAGTGGCCCCTCGGAGAATTCACGAGCTCTCGCTCAGGCGAGGCCTTATCGCCTGAGCGAGACAGTGCGTCGCTCAAAACATGACTAGCTGCCTAGGCAAGCGCTCGAGGCAGAATCTTGGGCGAGCTTCTGCTATTCTCGCCTAGGCGAGACGAGCTCGCCTGGGCGAGAATACCAGTTCTCCCCCACTGTTCTGCGCATGCAACCCAGAACAAAGAAACCAAACATCATACTTTTGATTTCACACAAGCACAAACATTTTCCAACTCATTTTATGCAACAACAGAAGGGAAAACAAGCACCTACAACGAAAGACGAAAGCTTCCCTTACCTTGCTTAGATGCTAACAACACGACACAGGCCCGCAACAGAAAGTACCACGGCTCCAAGAACTATATTAGAGAGCTGAAACAGGAAGATTCGTACAAAACGAAGTTTAGAGACTTAGCCCTAACTTGACCAACGTGCTTAAACAGTGCGAAAAGGAGAAGGAACAAACCAAAAGCTCTAAAGCTCAGCTTACCTGGAAATAGAATGGGTTTTGCTAACTTGGAGACGTAAGGATGGTGTGCCCTAGCAGAGCACCTTGCTTGAGATGAAGGGAGGGAACAAAAGCTGGTTTTTGAAAATGGAACAGAATGAAGGGGTTAAGGGCTGGCAAGGGTATTGGGTCCCCTTATTGGGCCGGCCTTAGGCCCACAAATCAGCTGAAAAGGAGAAAAAGAGGGCTTACAAACTTTGTATTTTTTTTGTTATATCGATTTTTTTTAAATAATAGAAAGATAAATTTTTTTTAAATAAATATAATTAATTTTTCTTTTCGTTATCAATAAAATAAAAACAATTAAATAAATTATTTTAAATAATAGAATTATTAATGTGTTATTAGTTATTAGAAAAAAATATTTTTATTTGTTTTTGAATTTTTTTATTTTAAAATTTATAAAATTAATTTTTTTTTTAAAATTGATAAGAGTAAAAAAAATTAAAAAATAGAATTAGTAACGTGTTATTAGTTATTTGAGGTGTTATTTGAAAAAATAGTAAAATAAAGAATAATTTTGTGTTTATGAATTTGTAAATTAAAAAAATGAATTTGTATTGTGTAGTAAGTGATTTTATGTATAATTTCAAAATATAAAATTCAATTTAATTTTAAATTTTGTTTCATAATTTGTGAAGTATGAATTTTTTTTTGTAATATGTGTGAACAAAAATTGGAATTATAGGCTTCTTTTAATTTTGGATAATTGTTAAAAATTTTATATTTTAAACATTGTAAATTTGTCCCAATTAATTTAGAAATGAAGGAAAAAATTAAAATAATTTAAAACGATTTCATTATTGTATATGAAATTAATTTTTTATATATTTTTGGTTTATGTAAAATAAGTAAGAATAAAAGATAATAAGAAAAGATGTGCCATTGAATTGAATGAAGTTTATATTTATTGAAGACAATTCAAAGTACAACATAAACTAAGTGGTTTGATGCAGATCATGAAAGTGCAGGGTTATTAGGACAATGATTTCTTGTGTGTCCTTCAGTTCTACAATAGGAACACTTTCTTGATTGTCTTCCTTGACTAATGTCCATCTCAGTCCTAATTCTACTTGATTTAGGACGACCCCTCTCGGTCCTTTTTGTGGCAAGATGAGGCCAAACCTGTGGCCTTTGGTATGGTGGCCAATATTCTTCATGTCTTAACTCGCCAAATAAATTGTCATATACTTTGACGATGACATCCAGCTTGTAATGTGGACTTATGTACATGCTGAAGTCGTGATGTGCATGCTTGCAAGCTGCAACAACATGTGAACATGGTAGATGTAGTTTTTGAAACTTTCCACAATTGCATCACCTTTCATCTAACCTGACTACAAATTTTCCTGCCGGGCGAACCTATCTGGGATTGACCATCTCCTCCACTCTAAATCTTGTGGTATTTCTATCAAATTCAATGACGTGGTGCGTGTTGGACTTGGAGTCAACATCTTAAAGGAAGTTCATTGCATATTCAGAATACACATGACCAACACTAAGCATTGCAGTTATTTATCTACCTCTTTTGGTAAAGTATGTGTTGCACCTGGTGTACGTGGCCAATATTGTGGCTAAAATTGGCAAATTCCTTGTCTTCTTCAAGACAAAATTTATTGCTTCAGCCAGATTTGTTGTTACGTGACCCCACCTTCTTGCTTGATCATATGCAAGACACCATTGTTCCCTTGGAATTTGGTCAACCTAAGCTGCTGCTTCTGAGTTGTCTTCTCTAATGATGTTGTAGTAGTAGTTACAGCGTGGCTTCGTCAATGCGTACGCTGCAAATATAATTTTAAGAATAATTTATGATTTAATATTAGGTGTGAATAATTAACAGCAAAAAAAAATGAAAAGGACAAATTTACATGTAATAACTTACCCATGTTAATGAGGTCCTTTTTCAGAGTTGTATTCTTGAATCTTTTTGTAAAACTTTGTGCAATGTGTCGAATACAAAACACTTACACGCAATTCCCTTGAGTCCAGCCACTATTGGGTCTGTTGAATGCTGCACTGATTGAATTGTGGCGGTCTGACATTAAACATAAATTATGTTGAGGTGTGACGTGTGTCCTTAGGTTTTTAAGGAAAAAAAAACCAAACTTCAGCGGTTTCACCCTCTACTATAGCAAATGCAATGGGGAAAATGTTATTTCTCCCATCTTGTGCAACAACTACTAGAAGGGTGCCCTTATACCTTCCGTAAAGGAAGGTCCCATCGACTTGGACTATTGGTTTGCAAAATGAGAAGCCATCAATGCATTGTTTGAATGTCCATAACACCTTTCGAAAGTGTTGTTGGTTTTGTAGGACGTCGTCCCCATCTGTAATTGGACTGGTTTTCAACTTGTTTACAAACCCAGACAAATAAGTTTGCATGACTTGTAGTAAGCACGACAATCGGTTGTATGACTGTTCCCAGTTTTCGTACACATCTTCAATTGTTTGTTGTTTCGCCAACCATGTCTTTCTGTAGGTTGTGTTATATCCCATAGAGGTCTGGATGAAAGAAATTATTGTTGCAATTGGTGTGGATAGGTTTGACTCCACCATTTGTCTTACGTGTTGAGAAATTATTTTTGAGCCTAGGTGCCTATGGTCTTGCGTTATGAGTTGTGTGGCACATGTGTGCACATCTTCAACTTTTCTAATTTCCCACACTTGGTCCCTTGTACGTAATATTTCCTGCAATTTCCAAGGACATAACTATTGTACACATTGCACCCTCAACCTTGTGGTGTTTGAGTGTGTCATTTTGTAGGTGTTTGTTATGTGGTACCTATTTAAAGCATCTAGAAGTTGTTCCTTTGTTTAGAACCTCATTCCTTGGGTAAGTGTACCAACATCGTGGTCAATGTTGTCATTCAACATTGTGTGGTGGTCATATGCGTTTGGAAATTCCTAGTGTGAGCTTTGGTTGTATTCCTCATATAATTGGAAGTGTTGTGGTGGGTTATAGGGGACATGTGTCTGAGGGTGAGGGTCTTGTTGTTGTATGGGGTGGACATCTAGTGTTTGGTCATGGTCATCATGTTCATAAAAAAATATATTGTCCTTATTTTCACTAAATGCGTCTAAGGATGCTGGAGGTAGACTTAGGTTTTCAACTTCTACGATAACTGGAGGATAGAACCTTTGGATGTTGTGATGTGTAAGAGTTTGAAAAATATTTGAGGTAGACGGACCGATTAATAGTTCGGTATATGATTGTATATCATTTCCCTAATCCCCTAGGTAAGTAGTGTTAAGGTCAAATAGTTGTTGTTGTGGTTTAGTGTTTGGATGTAGATGATGCGCATCAAAATGTGTTAAAGAAATATTTTCAGAAGGTCTCGTACCTGAGTTGTAGGTGGTGCAGAGTTCAATAGATGTAATAGTTGGGGTGGCATGTATCATGTCGAAAGCGTCATCCAAGTCGTCATCATCTTGGATTTGAGTGGTTGTGTATGTCACATGTTGGCCACAAACTTTAGTCGGAAATTTAAAGTGAATAATTGGAACTCCATTCCTTGGATCTCTATTTGCCTTCTCCATTATTATGCGAATAAGTTTGGATAAGCCGAAACCTCTATGGATGCGGATCATGATTGTCTTTGCAGATGCAAAGTAGGCACCAGTTTGAGCGTCACTAGCGATTTCTCTATCGTCGTATACACAGATAAACATTGACCGTTCCATCTTAGGTTGTGGTTGAACCTGACTTTCGATGATTTTTCATAGTGAAGAGAAATTGCAAGATTAAGATTGTGACTTTAGAAAGTGATGGTAGTCTTTTATACCGAAATTAAAGTTATCATGTGACTTTCTACTATGTGAACATGTGACTTGCACGAGAGTTGATGTTATCATGTGAGTGTGTTGGTCTCTTGGCAAGCGTATCAAAAGTCAATTGTAGTATAATGATTTAAAGTAGGAGTGTCGAACCTACGAGGAACGGATTCAGTGAAAATTAATAATTATCTCAATCAGCATATATATGCAGAAATTTTAATTCGATGGATTATCAGCAGTTAAACTAAATTGCACAAATAAAATACAGTAAAACAGAAAATTAGTTAAAAGATCAATAAAAGAAACTGGGATTGAATTTCATCTATCTCCCTTGTCTGTAATCTGGATGAATATAATATATAACATCTGAAAATACCAATATTGATGCACACTCAAAAATCATTTATATCGATCCCTCGCGTATAAAATTCATAAGATTAGTTCCCTGAATATTGATTCTTCACATATTCAACAAACTATCCAGCATTACGGTCGAGTGTTAACAGCAATTGATATATTGAGATCTATTCCTAGCATCACAGTATATCAAGTATCATTGTTCAAATCAGATTTTCAGAAATACTTTCCAGTCAGATCTAAAAATCAAAATCAAAACATCTATTGATCAGATAGAAGTAAGCATTAAGAGCAGAACAATAATACCAATACTGAGTAAAACAGAAATGCTATATATAAATATCACCAGATTACATCCAAGTTCGAGTAGATTACATTCAAAACTCATGGTAGCTATCAAAATCCTAAGAGCTAAAGAAGAAGAAGAAGAAAATGTGAACTCTGTAGCTCGTGGTCACAGCTCCAGCAAGTCTGCAGTTTTTCTCCTCAAAATCTCCAACTGCCTTCACTTCTGATGCATTGAGAATATATACCCACGAAGTCTCGCTCAAGCTACCTAAGTCTCGCTTGAGCGAGACAGCATTCTTCATCCCAAAGAAAGCCTCTCGCTTGGGCGAGATGTGCTGAAGCCAACATCTCGCTTAGGCGAGTAAGAGTACTTCAAGCTGAAGAAAGGATCTCGCTTAGGCGAGATTGGCAGCATCTGAGCTCGCCTGGGCGAGAATGGCGGCAAGAGAGGGTCTCCACTGCACGAACTCTCGCTTAAGCGAGAGTCTGCGTCGCTTAAGCGAGAATGGCGGCAGTGGCTTTAGCTTAGGCGAGAATGCTTTGGTTTGAGCGACGTTGACAACATTCCTTCCCTATTTTCTCTGTTTCTTGCTCTCTCCTTCACTCTTCTTGAGTTCTCTTTAGTCTTTCCTGAAAAACACACAAAATAGGATCAAATGATTTCTTTAAATCAAAACTTGGAAGCATGTGATTGAAACTTAGGTTTAGGGAGAATCAATATGAAATGAACACAAATTTAAAGCATAAGTGCCAGAGTTTGTTATGAATCTTTACTGAATTTTGGCACTTATCAGAGTGGCAGGAGCTTTTATGTACTCATGTGATTCACACGACTTCTTATATACCCATGTGAGTGGCACAAATTATTATGAACCCATGTGACAGGCACGACCTCTAATGTTAGCATGTGACTTGAGAACATTTTATAAGAGATTAACATTTCACCATCCCCATTATGTAAGTTCAAATTCATTGAAATTAAAAATTGCATAAACATTTGATGAAGAAGAACGTCATAAATAAAATTACATACTTTAAATAAGAAATATAAACCTCAATCTAAGTTGAGGGACATGTTGAAGTTATTAGAAAATTCAAAATAAACTTCGTTAGGGATTGCATTTTTATGCCTTGCTGTAATAAAGGCCATTATCTCAACTGGAAGATGACATGCTTTTGTCGTTTCCGTGTTAAAAATGGACTCAACATTGTCATCTCCACACATCATACAAGATCGATAGTGTGTAATGTCGCCTTATATGAAGATCGGTAACTTGTAACGTAAGTCAACTTCATAGTCGTCCAACGTTGCACCATTGAATTCTTTGAGAATTGCCTGCTTGTTATGGTCACCCATGCCATGTTATAGCTAATGTATGTATCATAATAGTTATCTTCAGCATAGATGCAGCCATTGAAGTACACCAACACAATGAATGTTGTAGATGTCATTGGGGGGTAGGAGTGATATCACACTGACTTGATTAGATTGATGAATAAATTTATGAAGGGCATTATTTATAGCCTGATTGGCTCAGCGTGGGATACAATAATGACAATTTTTGTTTGTTTATGTTAATGGTTTAGATTCAAAGTAGACAAATCGAACGCACAAGATTTAGATCCACTTTGCTGATCAACCAATGACTTTTTGATAGTGGTTTGTTTTGTAGTGATTTTTATTATGTGTTGCAGCTTTAATTATTTTGCATGTGATATGTCAAGTTAAAATAAAAAGCACTGCACCTGATGAGTAGTATGCTCTAGTTAATGTCATCACGTGAAAGCAACATCACATACACAGTTGATATACACACTACACAATGAATTCTAATCAGGCTTTATCCCACTTTACTTTGTCACGTGAACCCACTTTAATCCATGGTCAACATTTTTTTTTTACCATCAAGTAACCAATCCGCTTATAAATTATTAGGTCGTTCAGTTCATAACCATAACTTTATTACCAAAACAAGGATGGTGTTCCATCACAAAAATAACATTCACAATAGTTTTCTTGTTGCTGTTAACTACGAATGTCGCATTAATTGTGCTTTTTATGTGTCAACTACTATGAATTTACAAATGTTGAAAGAAGAAATTACAAGCTATCGTCTGCAGTCAAGGAAGAAGAGTCAAAGATGTATGGTTTCACAAGCCTGTCTTAGGACGTTGGGACCAATATGAAACAATTAAGCTCCTTACGGATGATGATGTTCGCGACATGGTTGCCTTCTTCCTTCCACTCCCACATGATCTCCCAATGAAGCTTTCTGTGACCCTACATCCTGCTGAAGGTGACAATTTGGATGCAACAACCTCAACTTCAACCAGTAATGTCGATGACTAAGGCTTAGTTCATTATGTATTTATGGAAGTCTTAAAATTATGTGTAGTAATGTTTGTCATTAGTACTTAATTTCTAATAAAGACTTAAGTGTGTGCAATGTAAAAAAAGTATTTATGTGTAATGGAACTTTTATTGAAGTACTAAGTACATGTTTTTCAAGGACATTATCTACGGTTTAATATTTGTTATCGTATCTTAAACTTCTGTCATTGGTTCAATTCCATAAAACACTATTGTCATTAACACAACAAATAAAATTTACAAAGTCATTCACTTGAATTCGGTGTACACCCTCTTTTACAACTAAGCTCCTATTGCCCTTGCACATTAATCCCTTGTGAGATTCACATTAATGACCCTTTATTAGTACTGAGCACCTATTCTGAACCTAATTTATGTAAAATTAAATAAAATATGTTGGTATTCATAAATATTTTGTTGTTTGGGCCATAGTTCTGAAAAGGTCTCTGCAATGTGTAATCACCATCATGCAGGCTTTAGTCAACCTCATGCAGACTTTAGTCACCATCATGCAGGCTTTAGTCACCAACATCGTCAGGCTTTAGTCACCATCATGTTGTGCAATAAACGTGTAAGGAATGTGATTCGTTTGTGTAATCCAACGGCTAACTTTTCCCTTGGTAAGTATTGAGTCGTCTATAAATGTTGAATGTTGTTGTTTTCAATTCAAGCTATTGTCACCAAATCTACAAAGAGTTAATCAAGATGTTGCTATGGAAACAACAACAACACAGGGCTACATACATTTCTGCTCAGGTATGTTAATTGCATTTTTAATTTACAGACGTAATTATTAAAAATAATCATATCTTTTATTTTTTTGGTTTAGGACACGAAAGGGAGCATTGTGTCGTCTTACTGTCACTCAATGCCTGAACCCCATCCAAGTATTGTGCCTATAATACAAGAAGTAGGGTTTGGCGGTGTGGCTAAATTGCGATATCTAAAGGTTGACCATGGTTTAATCACTGCCTTGGTTGAAAGATGGAAGCCTGAAACACACACATTTCATTTTCCAACTGGAGAATGCACCATAACCTTGGAAGATGTGTCACTTCAATTGGGTCTTAGTGTTGACGGACACCCTATCATTGGTCCAACTATGTTGGATTGAGATGAGATGTGTGATACCTTATTAGGTTTAACACCAGTAAAGGGGGAATCCTTTGTCGATTCTATGATAAAACTGAAATGGTTAAGGGATAATTTGTTGCCTATAGATAAAAATTATAGTATTGAGGTCATTCATGCATATGCTAGGGCTATATATTAGGAATGATAGGTGGTGTTTTAATGCCCGATAAAACTGGGAATAAAGTACATTTAATGTACTTGAACTACTTGAGTAATCTTCAAAGAACCAGTAGATATAGTTGGGGTTCAGCGTGTTTGGCTGTCTTGTATAGGGAGATGTGCAGAGCAACTGATGCACGTGCAAGGACTATGGGTGGATTTGCTTCGTTGTTACAATCATGGGCATGCTTTCGCATGCCTTTTCTTGCACCAATTTCAAGAGTTCCACCAACTCTTCTGCTAGTTTTCCAATGGAGTGACGGTCGAGTACTGAACTACAGAAATGTCCCCCACAATGATTTAGTTGGATACCGAGCAAGGATAGATCACATGCAACAAAATTAGGTAACATTTTAGATTTGTATACCGATAAATGGTTGTAACTTAATGATTGACATTTTCAATGATTGTTGTAGTTTATTTGGGTTCCTTATGAGGGATTGGGCTCTATCATTGATGTTGGAGCATATCGCGACCAAGCAATATGGA
>Ga0214542_1012307_pt1 | contig 11135 bp, 9 predicted proteins | sample CNSS1metaG_FD_160096 | JGI IMG/M metagenome (GOLD analysis project Ga0214542, IMG submission 160096) | Root nodule microbial communities from cowpea collected in UCLA plant growth center, Los Angeles, California, USA - CNSS1 | ecosystem: Host-associated > Plants > Roots > Nodule | place: USA...
TATATATATATATATATATATATATATATATATATATATATATATATATATATTATATATGTGTGTGTATATATATATATATTTATATAAAAAAAATTTTTTTTATAGAGAAAAATAAATATATATATATTTATTTTTTTATATATATATATATATATATATATATATATATATATATATATATATATATATATATATATATATATATATATATATATATATATATATATATGATATATGTGTGTGTGTGTAAACATGTAATAATATCTTAAAGAATTTTATTAGACACTGAGATAACAACATTTATAATTATTGCCAATTGTATACAAATTGATATTACATATTTAGCTTCACCGCATATTTTATTTTAGTTTTTATTTTTAATTGTGTATTTTTATAATATTGTTTTGATTATTCATTATAAATAAGAGACGTTTTAGGCTTATTTTTCTCATAAAATTAATATATTTTCCTTCACCGTTATTTAGAAATAATAATATTTTATATCTTGTAAATTTTATTTATAAATTTAAGATTTTTCCTGAATTTAGAACTATACTGTGTGGACACAAAAATTACTATAATTATAAAAGAATGTAATAAATTAGACTTTGAATCCATAAACTCAACTCATCCATTGGATAATATATGTTCAATTTTTATTATTATTTTATGTCTTATAGAAAAAATAAAGATAAAAAAAACTATATATACCCTACATGCCATTTTTTTTCTTCTTATTTTCAATATATTTGCAATATGAGGTAATTATTAGAAGGAATAAGAATTTGTGATGTGAAATGATGAGATGCAAGATAATTTGGACACACAATGATGAATTTCAATGTAAGAACAACCAATAAAGAGGAATATCAATATCTCTCACTATCATCCATTCAACTTTATATATTTATTTACCAACAACTTGCTCACCCTTCAAAATGGAATAAATATACTTCATAATTATGCTGTCTTTTTTAATCATAATTGCTATGATCCAATTTTTACCATTATGTCTTTTATTTTTATTTTTATTTGAAATTTGTATTATTTTTATGGACAATGATATTTTGACTACAAAATTTTAACATTTTTCTCTTATAACATAAAGTGACATCTTCTAAGTAGTTTTGAAATATTGAGAATGAAAAAATGGAAAAAATAGAAAACCACTTAGAACATGACATCTAAAATTGTGGAGAATATTGTCAAAATTTAGTAGTCAAAAAATCATTTTTCTATTTTTATTCCTAAGTTTTTTTAAAAAAAAAAACCTAATTACAAAGGAGATACAAGTCCTTGGACTATTAGAAAAAAGAAAATTAATTATATGTCTAAGAAGCAATTTACAATCAAATCCTGTAATTTATGTTAATGTCATTCAACTTTTTTAAATAGAACTAAGGACAAGGATCTAATTAAAATACAATACAAGTTTACGGTTTCCTGGGTAAAAGAAAGATAATTCACATTTTTATTTAAATTTTTTTAAGAAAATAAAAATGCATTGATTTCAGAAAACACATTCCAACTTAGCTCTAACAAGTTGTTTTATTGCAAGTGGTTCAGGATTATTTGAACATAAGAATAAATAAATATACTGAAAAATATATTAAAATGAAATTAATATACATATTAATATAAAAAGTGGTAAAAATTATTAGAATAATTAAATTTTAACTTAACAAAATAAATATATAATAAAAACACAAATACCATTATCACGTGTTATTCATACAACCTTTTAGCAGCTGTTAATGTTTACTGATTTGTAAGAATATTGGGCTTACGGGTGATTCAGAATGGATTTGGACTTGTAAGAATATTTTAGCCGAAACACACAATTTAAAAATATTTCAAAATATACAATTCAAATATAAAATTTGTATTTTCAATTATATAATCCGAAACGTAAAATCAAAAATACAATCTAAAATTCGAAATACAAATTTTACATCATTCTGAGTTATACAATCTTGAATACATTTTTTTATTTTACATTTTATATTATATAATATGGAATGTATTTTTAATTTTTACATTACATACTATACAATCTATTATCTAATGTTTCAAATTATATAATCTAAAATAAAAAATATATATATTCCAAAGTATGCTTGAAGCAGGGAAATGGACTATGCTCGGAGGAAGAAGATTAGAATAAGATAAAAGTTTAATCCTTAAACCTAATTCTTGTTAATCTCTCATACATTTCTTTGACCAATTTAATTTAATTTCATATTTAGAAATACAGAATTTAATCATTTAAAACAAATTTTATTTAATATTTCAAAAACATTTTTTAAATTACATTTGTGCAAAAATTATTAAATAGTATAAACAACTCAAATACTTCTTGAAACATCAAATAAACTTAACAAAATTTTATTAAAAGAATTAAATGCATACATTTCTAAAATCAAAAGACTAAATTAAAATTCTAAAACAATGACTAATTCGAATTTTTACTAAAAATTAAAAAGACCAAAAATATATTTAACATTTTTTTACATCCCTCCTTTCCAAACCATCCAACCAAATCTACAGATAATTTGGTATGTTTTAACTTCTGGGTTGTGTAATATGTATGAAAAACTCTTGGATTACTTAATTCTTAATGTTTCAAAATGAAAGGGATATGCTTTTACAATGTTATACATTGATCATTTTATAATACTTTTTCAGATTATCCAATTCGAAAGATGTTCATAAATGAATGTTGTAGAATAGTATAGAATATATATCTATTTCGAAAATTTTATTCTAAAAAATTTTCAAAATAGATATAAATATTATTTTATTATTACTAGAGGAATGACAACATATTAAATTTACATTTTGCCAACTTTTATCAAGAGTACACAATGCTACTCACTATCCTGCATGAATAACAAACTCTCCAATTGACTCGGAGGGGTAACCCTGTTCCTAAGTATCATTTCAACACTAGGACATTTCCTCTTCCTCCCTCCCCTACATTTTGACCTCAATTCTTCATCAGTCTTTTCAAAATCACCCTGTACCATCGAAATCTTATGAGTATATTAGTAAAATGGCAAAACAAGGTATATCTATTATCAGATAACTTTGTACACAAAAACTAGAATAGTAAGGTAAAAGAACTTACAAGGGTAAAAACATGTTTTGCAGTTTTCTCATGGTTATCTCGCACATGTTTGTAAGCAAACCTCATGCCACAATCAGCAAAGCCGCACACATAAGGTTTTTCCTTGAAGTGAACAACCTTGTTATGCTTATCAAGATTAGATTTCTGTTGAAAAATAACAATGAAAACTTCAAAAGAAAGTTCAACTTGTAACCCCAGATTGGGAATTCAGATGAAACTTACACAAAAACATGTTTAAGAATAACAAGTCTTACTCTTGAAAATGTGCAGCTACAACCCTTGAACTCACATCGAAAGGTCTCTGGTGAATTGAGAGGTTCATGTGTAAGAAGGTGACGTTTAATATTCTTCTTTAGTTGCTTAGTACCACAAGTTTCACAGGTAATGTATTGATGGGAGGACTTTACATGGGCTTGAAGGCACTGGACATTAGTGAAATGCTTCATGCAACCAGGCTCTAAGCACACCACATCTACTGACTCCAGTTTAACTGCAGGATAAAGGCTTTCCTCAAAATTGTGTCCATCATTTTTCACAATAAAATGCCTTACAAACATCCCATGGAAATTGCTAATTCATACAGAAGATAGAAAAGGAGCTAAGCCTACCATGAGAATCTTCATGCTTTCGTAGCTGCGATGCAAATCTGAAAACCTTTCCACAGCCAATTTCTGGACATGTGTGCTGCTTGTGAGTTCTGTCACAGGTAGAGGTAGAATTGTCATCATGGACCTCCTCAACATGCCGTTTCACATTGCTTTGCAAAGAGAATTCGGTGCTGCAATTCTCAACCGGGCACTTAAATGTCTTCCCTTGATGTTGTAAAACGTGTCGAGTCAGGTGATCCTTTCGTCGGTAACTTGCCTGACAATCATCAACAACACACACGTATGGCCTCTGGAACCATCGCACGCACACACAGACACAGACATACACACAGAATATGTCAAAGCCAGAAATCAGAAAACACATGGTTACCATCATGCCATGACAAGAACGAAATACAAATTGCCAACCTCAATTTTTGCGTGAATGAGGCATCCTTGATGGAGCTTCACAGGAGGTCTCCCAACCTGATACTGATCCATCAAGTCTAAACATGCTGCCTCATGCATTTTGGAGTTCTTTTTCTGGGATCCAATGCTTCACACTATAACATCCATAATTTATCCAATGATTTTAGAGTCATAAATTACTATCCTGCGAAAATATGCATCTTCAGTCCATGTAACAACAAACACAATCAACTTACAACATAAACCTATACCTCCCACAAAACAATTTTCAAGGAATGTAGTACTTTATAAAACATAATAAAAAATGCAATAAAAAGGAGTGAAAATTAGGAAGCTAGATTCAACAAAGCTGTTACTTATAACCGTAAGATATAGATCAGACATTTGAGATTATGAATGTGTGTTTTAACTTAATTTGACCAAAGGAAAATATTTTCAACGACTTCATTCTCATTCAAGGGTTCTGAAATGCAGAATGCGTGTAAAAATCCATTGCATGGAAGCTGGATTCAAATATCAGTGAGTGTTCTTAAATCCGATTGAGATGCTCCAACAAAACATTCTTTCTAACACACGCTTTGCCATCAACTAATATTTATAGAATTACAAAATCTATAAAACATTCCCAATGAGAAATAGAAAATCTGTTATTTATTAGCATTACCTCAAGCGAATGGCTTTGCATGTGCTGCACCAAATAAGCGTGTTTCTTGAAACTGGCACCACATTCGCCGCAAGTGTTGGATTTCACAGCCTCAGTTTCGGGTTCTCTTTCTCTTTCAGCTCTTGCCTTTTCGATCTCCTCCTAAAATCAAAACCATGCACGACAAATTACACATGTTCACCCAACTGAGATTTACATGAGATTTCTTGCAAAAGATTAGATTTTGCAGAAGGGAAATTGAACTAAGGAAAAAGGGTGCCACCCTGTGCTCTGAATTCACGTGAGAGGCGATGAGGGTTTTCTTGGACCTGCAGATACCGCAGAACTCGCAGAAATAGCGTCTGATATCTCTGATTTTGGGCCTTTCTTCAGCTTCCATGGCTTCACCCATTTCTTTGGTGAAGAGATGAAGATAACTATGGCAGATTGAAAAACTTGAAGGCAAAGATTAGGGTTTTCAGGGAGCGCGCGAAGTGTGCTGCGTGAGGCGGGTTTGTGAAACTGTACTGTGTGACTCAACTCAAGTTAAGTTAAGGATGTTTGGAAATTGAAAAGTTGGGAACTTGAAAATAATTATCTTTTTAAACATAAATATTAAGCGTAAATTTGATTTTAGTATCTTCAATTCGAGTAGCTTTTACTTGTGTCCTCTAAATCTAAATTTGTTATTAAGATCACATGATCATATCCACAAAGTGTAAAACTTTGGTTTCAAATGGGTCAGTTTCTTATTTTACTTCCCTTTTTTTTCTTTTTCACCTCCATAAAACTATAAACCCCATATTATTTCACTCAAATTATAATAAGAAGATACAAATTATCATTGCACCTCATGTTTTCAACAAATTCTAAATTGTATAATTTGAAAATTATTTGAGTCCAAAATCATCTTTCAAAATACTCAATCTAAAAATATATTTCCAAATACTTAATATAAAAGGTTTTTTAAAATATGTTTTAGAATACATTTTGAAATATATTTTAGAATACATTTTGAAATATATTTTCGTATTCAAAAATATTTTTTAATATATATATTTCATAGGAAAAAATAACTAAATCTTGGATGAAGGATTGGCTTTCAAATGGGTCTTAGATGAATGTGGGGGGAAAGCATCATGCTTCAAAGTTTATGAAAATGGGTTTTTTATCCAAGAATTCAGTCAAATGGTTTTGCTTTCTTTTCCTTACTATTTTATAGCAATCATAATAATGAAATTTGTTGATAGGACAATGATACTATAACATTTTTTTATCTCATTCTTACTCGCCTATGTGGCATATTTTTTTTTTCATACTTTGTTAAATTTTAAAGTTGTTGGACGTGTGAGGTGAAGAAGCGTTCGGACATTATACACATGTGTGAGAAAATAAAGAAAGAAAGAAAGAGTGCGGTCATGGGAAAACATATGATAACATGTTTTGAAATTTTTTATTTTCGTATCTTCTTCTTTCCCGACTGAAAGCCCCTTTTTGTCTCTTCTTCTTCCCCAAATGAAAGGTTATTTTTGTATCTTCTTATTCCCTAAATGAAAGGGTTTGTTGTTGCTCTCTTAATTCGAAATGCTTTTGTGGTTTGTTAATTCGAAATCAGTTCCAAAAGGTAAGTAATGTTAGTTGTCAAATCTGCCCAAAAAAAATGTATGTTGTTGTTCCCCAAAATATCAGTTTGAAACTGTTTTGAAAAAAAAGTGAGAGGGTTTCTCTAACCAAAAATGGTTTGAATGTGCGAAGGGTTATGAAAAAGAAGTGTTTTGCCCAAGGATTGGGTGGCTACAAAAAGCAAAGTGGTTTTGTGGTGTTGGATGTTAGAAAGTGTATATTTTGGAGCGTAAGAAGATCTGTCACAAAACACGGTTAGTAGATCTATCGTAGAACACGGTTTTGTTTAACATTAAATGAAGGGACGACTACTTGTTCGTGTGTGTAAGTTGTTGTTTTGATGGTTTTTTGTTGTATCATGTATGATTAAATCTGTTTTGTAATGAGTTTGATTATTTGTTATTGATTTAAGGGTTTTTGACTTTGTTGTGTGTAATTTGATTGATTTGTACCGAATTTTTGTTAATTTAATTTGGTTAATGTGTTTGATAATTTCAGTTCAGTTGACATGAGTGATGTTAGTGAAGGTTGCGAAAGTAGTGAAGGTTGTGAAGTTGGAGATTGTAGTGATATAAGTCAGGTATTTTAGTTTTTGTTCCTTTCTAAGTTCATTTATATTTGAGTAATATAAGTTTAACTTATGGTTTGTAATATGAATATTTGTAGATTAATTTTAGGCATTCTTGTAGAACACAGTATATTGGTTTATTGAACAAGAAGTTAAGTGTAGAGCAAAAACAATTTATTGAAGGAACACTGTTTTGGTGGTTTGTTTTGTTGCATGAAAGAATTAAGATCAGTCGAAAGCTTCTATGTGAGTTAAGTAATGTGTGGGTGGAAAGTAGAGGAGGTTTCATGATTAACTCCGAATTTGTAGCGTTTAAGTTATTAAACGTATGTGTATTGTTCCAACGGGGGTCGGGCAGTCACTTTGGTTTTGCATATCCTCACAACACTGTCCAATGGGGGTATGTAAGGACTTCAAATGATTAAACAACATTTCAGTCACCGATTCAGTCTCACATGCCACATCCGCAATGTCAAAGAATTCTTTGCACAACGCTTGGTACCTCTCCACTTGTGGATCGCCACTTTTGGTGTTGTAAGCAACTCTCATTGAAGTGTATCTCCTTCAAATCAGTTTATTTCACCTCGATATTATGTATCTTGAGTCTATAGTTTTTACTTTTTCTTGGCAAGCATAACCAAACAGTGGCGGCACAGTATCCCGCGAAACTTAAACAACAAGCAAGTACAAGTGATTGTTTTAGTATTACAATTGTAAACAACATTGTGGTACTTATTTGCACAATTGTCTTCCCATAAACACTTTTGCAACACCACGTAATTGGAGACAAAGTCGTCGACATCAACATTTTTTATCTAAACTCATTTTGGATCTCCTCGAACTTTGCATTTGTGTAATTTTCTTGAAACTAACGTTCTATCAAGGAATGAGTTGCGCATGAAATAGTTGTGTTGATTGAGGCAAAGTCAGCCTCACATTCCTTTTCTGCTTTGTGTCTTAGTGCATTGTCACATTGCACAACAAACTGATGCAATGTGGTTGTTGAATTGATAAATCCATCAAAAAAAACATTTAGTCCCTTACTTCATTGTGTTGTTAACATTCCGGCCAAAAAGTTATTCTTCAAGTATGTTGGCACCCATCGAGATTTGTCCTCGTATAGTGTTCGTAGCCATTTATTATTTTGTAATTCATATTTTATCAACAATTCAGACCAACCACTTTCAAAGTCATGGACATTCACAGTCTCGTATACCAATTTCTTCAATTCGCACTTAATTCCTTTGTATTGGGAGTACCCTTGTAGTTTCTCGAGTATTTTTATTCATTATGTGCCAAAGGCACCATCTACGCCTGACATTTGGAAATATAATTTCAATTGTGTTTTGCATAGCTTTGCACTGATATGTCATAATGCCGTCAAATGACTTATTGGACATGCATCGACGCCAACACTAAAATAGCTAGACAGAGGTGGATGTATCTTCTGATGACAACAAACCACATCCTAATAATATTGACTACCCATGGTGATTTACACCGACAAATGGTGCAAATGGCATGTCATACTTGTTGGTTAAATAAGTTGTGTCGAATGAAATGACCTCTCCAAATTCTTCGCACGCTGCACGACTACGCGCATCAACCCAAAATACATTTGAGATTCGATCATCTGAATCCAAGTCAATGTCATAGAAGAAGTCATGGTTCAATTGTCGCATGTTTGAGAAGTGTGTTATCAGAGCCTACGCATCACCATCCTTGCACAATCTCCTTCTTTGCTTCCTGATGTAATTTCTCACATCACGCTCAACAAATGGAACATTTTCAAAGCCACCTGCTTCACAAACCAATGACCGGAAACTCTTGTTAATGCGCACACCAGTTTCATCATTCATATCTAGTGTCCTCTTGACCTGCATGCTAATTTTTTTGTTTCCACATATAAACCTCGACTTTTTTGGACTAAGGTTGTGGTTGTGGACATTGTTAACGTTGTGTATATACCACTGTCCTTCTTTTTTGACACCGCTAATTCTTGCAGCACATTATTTTCTTTATGTTGGGAGACTTTTTAATTCTGGAGGAATCACCGACAGACACTTCCCTTCACGATTGCAAACTAATTTGATGAACCATAACTCATTGTCTTCTCCTTTAGATGAACTTCTAATTCTCATATCAAACCCACATTTAATAGCGCACTTCCTATAAAATTGCTTAAGTTTCTCAACACTTTCGAAACTCATGCGAACTTCAGGAACTTCTTTGTCGATGTTATGTTCGATAGGTTTAATAATATCTTCAGATGGGTTGTTGACGTCAGTATCTTCAAATAAAGGAATGTCTTCGAGATATATTGGGTTCACAACTTCGGATGTGGTCATCACATTGTCCCTGTTAGTAATATCTAAATAAAAAAGAATAATAAAATTTCATCCACCAAAGCAAGCGGTTACCCCACACATTGGGCAAACAAACATTTCAGTAATGATTTTTATGAATTTTTATTTAGGTTAGAACTGGAAAACATTAATAACAATCAAAATATTTAATAAACGAATAAATGACCACCTAACCTTTCCGCAACAATTATGCTATGTTGTTCAAGCGCATTAGATGTGCATTTATGTCCATGTTAGTGAAACTGGTTGTTGAAATCATTCATGTTTGATGTAGTATGAACCATTGGTGGAAGGGGAGTAGATACCACTTCAGGCAATGAAATAAAGACAAAATGTAGAAGAGAAATAAAGGTGGTGGATAACTTTACTTCTGCAATAAGTTAATGTAGGGCAATATTGTCTTTTACACCATTTAATCCTTAAAAACAAAATAAATAATCTCTGGCTACAAATAGAAGGAACAAATTGAATGTAGTCACTATCGAACAATGCTACTGAACCCATAGGTAGCTTGTTCGCAATTTATCAAATTAACTTGTCCAATTGTTCGAAATATTATTGTTCATTGATATTGTTCGCCTTTTGTGTTAATAGATTGTTTTGGAAAAAAAAAAGAATTCAACGAAATGGAAGACTTCCAAAGTGTTCATGGTGGCGAAGATATCTCAAACTCTTATCTAGCAACAATTTACGCAAATGGAGAAATGAATGAATGTGAAGACGGTGTTCACTTCCAAGGTCCAACTCCAACTCTATTATGAATTGCATACAACACCACATTACGCAATTTGAAGGAGAAAGTTTATCAGTGTTTGCAAGTACCAGATGGTAATAACATTAACAAGTTATGTTATCGGAAACCAACGATGAATGAAAATAGGTGTATAATTTATAGTGCTACTGACTTATCTACTGATGACAAAGTTATCGCAATGATAATGAGTAAACCCACATTTCCAATTAACACGATTATTGAACTTTGTGTCACCTTCACAAGGTTAGAATATGAAATACTTCGTCTATTACATAGGATACCACATTGTTCTTCATTAGACGTTAAAGAGAAACAACGCACGAGGATAATACTTTATTTCTGTGGACATCTAAAGTGGGCAACTATACTGGAGTGCCCATACGGACACTGTCTAATGTTCAGATCCAAAGCAGCGGTCTACATGTCCATCTCCCACGACTACACATTCGTTCACCTATTGGACAAAATCTTGCATGGAATTGGATGCGAAGATAAGAAAGAAGTCACTGAAGTTAGCTACCGTCGTGCGATTAAAGTAGTGAATAATTGTTTGTTTCATGACATAGTTGAAATCAAATGTGATAGGGATGTAGTCCAAATGATTTAGAGGTGGTCCAACGTGTAAGTAAACATGTCATACGTCCATGCACTTCCACTGACATAGAACTGTTCATACAAACGAGGGACATACTTCCACTAACATCACAAGAATATTTCGAAGATATCCAATTGTGGTTATATAAGAATGCTAGAGGAGGATTATCACGCAGAACCATATTAGATTATCTTTAGTTAGTTCTTTATTTACTTTTGTAAAAAAAATTAAGGTAATTTAAGTTGTTTTTGTTGTGATAAAAAATATTAAGGCAATTAGAACTTCATTCAATGTTTGTCAGTGGGATTCAAATATTTATATGTATTAATATGGCATAATGACACCATTTTCGTTTTCAATTCAATAAATAGAATGGACCACTACATTGGAACCCAAACGTCATTATGACGTTTAATATTGTGCACAACCGTTTTGTTCAA
>Ga0214542_1012310_pt1 | contig 11128 bp, 5 predicted proteins | sample CNSS1metaG_FD_160096 | JGI IMG/M metagenome (GOLD analysis project Ga0214542, IMG submission 160096) | Root nodule microbial communities from cowpea collected in UCLA plant growth center, Los Angeles, California, USA - CNSS1 | ecosystem: Host-associated > Plants > Roots > Nodule | place: USA...
TTTATATATATATATATATATATATATATATATATATATATATATATATATATATATATATAATATAGCACTTGGAGTGTGACGGTCACATTTTTTCGGTCTATTTATGTGTAATCTTTTATAACATCAATAAATATAACAAAATTGTGGCTTGATGCAATGACTTTTTTACATACTTTAAAATAAGTGAGAAAGAAATTTAAAAAGATAGTTAATAGGAATGGTGGGTGATATATCTAAATTGTTGGGTTTTCTCTAACATGAAAGGGGAGGGGTTAAACTTAGTAAGTAGGGGCTGTGCCTAGTAATTTGAAGAAAAATTAACTTCCTTTTCAATGGCAGTTAGAGTTTGGAGAGAGAAATTAATTTTGGGATTTTTATGTACTATGATCGTGAATTAAGTTGGTAATTTAGTTGAATATGTTGATACTTGTGATACTTTTCTTGTGATTGATGTTGGCGAGCACTGTGTGGGTGAGATTCTTCAGTCATGTTTGCAGCTTTCTCGCTTTGGATGAATTAGAATTTAGGACCTTATCTACAATGCACTCTAACTTTTGGATCAAAGGATAATTTGAGACTTTTATTTTTTTTGTTATTTTGTCTTGAATTGAAATTACTTCTTAAAATGGTTTTTTAATATGATTTTGGAGTTTGTTTTATTATTTTTAACTTGTGAGTTATTTAGTAATTAAGAGGTAATTGTTACACACTTGACTTTGAGTATATAATAAGATGAAGTAGTTAAGTGAGAAACCTTGACCTCTTTGTCAACTTTTAATTTTTTTAATTTATTAATATTTGAATAATTTATTTAGGAAAACTCCACTCTAGTGGAATACATGATAGTTTCTGAAGAAGAATATTACTTAATTTTTAGTGGATTTTGTTCAAAATAAAAGTTAGATTTTTTCTCACTAAAATATTTAAGTTTATTGAAATCCCCAAAAGGAGAATATACTAATTTTTCCGAAAATTATTTTATGTGAGAATAATCTAATATGTAAGTTTGTTTGCACGTCGACTATGACGATATCAATAAAATATAAGTTTAATTTTAATATAAGAGATTAATATCATCAAAAATTCTAAAATAATAAATTTATAAATTTTTTATATAATCAACTTTTTTTTTATTTAATACAATATTTAGATTCATATTTAAATTTTTCGTACTTATTACAAAAATTAAATGATTTATATGAAAGCTTATCTATGGTTATATTTAACAAAATTATCTATGTCCAAATACATGTAAGGTGTCACAACACTATTGTTTTTTATTAACTAAGGGTGTATTTAGGCAAGAGATTTGTTCAATTTTTTTGTTTAATAACTTTTAAGTTTAATTAAGTTTTAATCATCTTATAAATTTAGATATATATCTTTAACCTCTTATTAAAAAAATTCATTAACTACTTAAAATATTTTTTGTTTTGTCCAGGTACTTTGTTGTTTGACTTTATAGTTAACAAGATAAATTGTCTATTACTTTAATCTTTTAATATCTAATTCATCTGATTTTTTCTCCTCATCTCTTCCTATCAGTCTATTAACCCGCTTCTCTCCTCCGTAAGAGATAGTTGATTAAAGAGTTGAACGAAATTAAAGAGAGAAGAAATAAAGTTATTGATGAATTATGTGAAGATCAACATAATCAACATAATGACTACACAATCTCATTGAAGCAAAATCAAATGAAACAGTACTTCACAAAAATAAAATATTTTGTTCAGTTAATTAATTGAATGCAATTTTTATTCGTAAAGACTCAAATAAAAATATAAACATTTATAAATACACCTACGTAATTTGTTTGTTATATGAAAAGTTATACAAAAAATTTAGTCATAATTTTTTTAAATAAGATAAAAAAAATACAAAATTGATATAAGTGTGGTATCTTTTCACCAAAGCACTAAATTCATCAACAATGTTTATAGAATTTCCTTATGCACCTCGAAAGATCTCATCCTATACTCCATTTCTTTACTATCTACAAACTGTAAAAATATGTTGGGTTTGTTCAAAAATAACAAAAATAAAATACAAGAATAATAACGAAAGAAAGCAACGCAGAAGGTGCCGTACATAATTATGATTTTAATACAATGTAAATAACGTATACATGGATCTCTTTAAACGTATAACTAAGGAAACGAAAGAAATATTAAAAGACACAATCTAATCGGAAAAATGTTGTTTGACATTTAATGACTTTTATGAGTTTAAAATAGTGTTAAGAAAAGAAAATTTTTATATTTTTGAAAAAAAGTGAAAGTGAATGATAGAGAAGGATAATGTCAAATAATAAAAAAAAAAGAGTGTCGTGTCAAATTCTTGCTCTCCAATCTAATTACATGTGATCTTAGCATTTAAGTAGTCTTAACACTAATATTAAACACTCTCTACTAGATAATTTTGTATTCTTTATTTGTACTTACAATTTACAAACGCTCTTCGTTGTTTTTCATCGTAGTACATCACTGTAAACAACTTGAATTTTCTTCCACCAACTCTCTCTGAACATGCGTCAGCGCAAATTCTTGCAGCCTATAAAGCAACTCCCTCAGTCAAAGTTTGGATTACACAGTAGAAAAAAAAAAAAAAAAAATAATATATATATATATATATATATATATATATGCATGTAAAGGTACAGATTCTTTCAAGAAAAGACTTCAACGAGAAGAACCAAACTTACCTTCAATCAACCAGTGTAGACAAACTGCTCCTCACTGTCAAACATAGTAAATTTTTGCATTAGTGAACCAATTAATGTGAGCTGAAAGAGAAAGAAAACGAAGGAAGAATAAAGGGAGGTAACTCACTATTGGACGGAATCATCTCTGTGGACTTTACAGTTCCACGGAATGTTGTGCTTTTCAGTTTTAATTTCCATTGACATGTTTGTCAACTTCAACTCAAGAAGACTGTTAACATGATTTAATCCATCAGGAAGCACTTTCATGCGCCGACATAATCGGATCTCCAGTTCTCTCAGAGAGGGAAGTGCTTTCTCCTCTATTTTCCATTCCTCTAATTGCTCCAACTTCCAAACTCTCAAGATACGAAGTTGAGAAAAGCTTTCAGACGTGCAAACAATAGTTCGTCCTAGGTAGGATTCCGCAAGTAAAGACAACGAGCGAAGATTCGGCGCATCTTTCAAAATTTGCATGGGATCATTCACTAGTTTCGAATGTGATAAGGTAAGCACAACAAGCGTTGGAGGAAGGAAGAGCTGATTCAACGGAGTGTTCAAGTTTCCCAGCAAATACAAGTCGGTGAGATTAGTGTGATGTTTCAAAAACTCCAAGTGTATTTGCGAGGGTCGACCTTGTTTATCTCTTGATTTTAGCCTAAGTGATTGGAGGTATTGTAGTTTCACAATCCAGTCAGCCACTGCACTCACCTGTGATTGGCATGTTATTCCCAATTTAGTGATGTTGACCAATTTGTCTAAACCACCCTTCACAGGAGTCTCTTCGTCTACAAAAACTCCCCACAATGTTTGGAGGTCATGTAGAGAACGACCTATGTCGATACCTATTGGTTTGGGTGGAAATCTGGTGCGGTTACTCTCACTCAAGAACAGGTGTCTCAGTTTCATTTTCCAGATGGAGATTGGTAGAGTTTGTATGTAAGTGTGTTTCAGATCCAGAGTCTGGAGTTGCAGCAAGCTACTTATAGACGACGGAAGTGACTCTAGATAAGTCCATCTTAGGCCAAGATACCTCAATCCAAGAAGTTTTGCAATGTCTTTGGGCAACTTGGGCTTGTACACGCCTTCTAGATCAAGCACCCGCAACTGTAGAAGACAATTGTTCCAAATACACAGGTTCAGAAAGTTTCCTATGTCTTGCCCAGGCTTACTTCCTTGTCGGGTATCGAAGGACAAGAAGGAGAGAACGTTCTTGTAGTAGGTTCTCAGGGAAGTGCAGTCTCTGGCATAGGTGTTAATGTTATCATGAATATGTGTATGCCAGATATCTTTTACTTCAAGGTGATCTGCTACCCGACGTATTCTGGAATTTTTTGGAACTGCCTCCAAATCTGTGCTAGTCCCGACTTCAGGAATTCTAGATTTGGTGGATATCAAGATTTGACGTAAACCATCAGGGAAACGACATGTTTTGACCTTGCCATTGGGTTTTCTCTTGGCAATTTGAACCATGTCGAGATCTATCAACTCAGTCAAGTACGTTTCTGCTACCAGCTCTGGTGGCCATTCTTGGTCTTCCCCAAGAGGCACTAGGCCCTCTGCCACCCACAGAGCGACCAATCTTCTTACAGGAATCTCAAAATTAGCCGGAAACAGTTCAAAATAAAATAAGCATCTCCTTAGATAGGAAGGTAAGTCGGTATTTACTGTGTCAAGTGTTTCAGACCATGGGTTTTGCTTTAGCACCTTTGCCGAGTCTTCTGCAGCCACATTTTTACGCAGAAGCAGTTTGTTCATTTTTAGTATTTCCAGTGGTAGCCCCCCGCTTGTGGCCACAAGTTTTTTCCCAATTTCTTGTAGCTTTGGATCGGAGTTCATTTCCACGCTCAATTTTCTCGTAAACAGAATCCAACTATTTTTATCGTCTAATAAACGTAAAGGGTGAACAAAGGAGGAAGTAGTACCTGCTCTCTGTAGTATAATTGCATTGCGAGTGGTAAGAAGAAATCGGCTTGCTGTTAACCTGTCCGGTATGGCCTCCCTCAAGGTATCCAGGACATGGAGAGTTTGGATGCCATCAACAACAATGAGATACCTTTTCGTCGCCAAGGTTGTGAGTACGTCTTGTGTTGTCCATGTGTCGCGTTCACCTCCCATAATTAATTCAGCAGCCTTCTTGGCTATTTTGTTTTTGAGCCGTTCAGCTGAAGAACTTGGAGTCACCCATATGACACAATCAAAATGAGATAGAACAACTTTGTTTCTAGATATGAACCTCGCAAGTTCGGTCTTGCCCGTGCCTTTAGCTCCAACTATTGAACAAATGCCCCGGTGTTTCTCATCCGAGAGTAACTGGGCCATCAAAATCTCCACGTCTTCATCAAACCCGACCATTCTGGATTCTTTAGCAATGAGAGTTGGTTGTGTCTTTCTGCACAGTGACTCAGCTCGGGATTGAGGTTGAACTAAACTATATGCCTTTCTACTTCTGCAGACATCTTTTATAAGATTCATCTCCACACCATGTTGTTCAAAAGGATAAAGCACCGCCCAGACATTTCTAGGCCTTTCTATTCTCTTAATGAATTTTTCAGCAACACTTGCAGTATAAAAAAAAATGTCTTCTATCTCTAGCAAACACACCCTTTCACTCTGGCTCCAATCTCCTGGTGAATCGTAACTGGACAGAATAAGACTGTACGTGTCGGCAAGGTACCCCTCTCTCAAACTTAGTACGGTCTCGATCACATCTTCCTGTGTAATTAAATTTCCATTCAGGATGTAATCAAACATTTCCAGTACTGTGTTATCTTCTTCCCGTCCCAAACATGGAGTTTCCACGGTCACAACTAATTGTGTCTGCATATTGGTCTTTATTAACTCTCTGATTTTCCTCATTCTGTTGATGATCCTCTCTAGCTCTGTGGCGACCCAAGGCTTAGCTAACAAATACTCAATTCCTTTCCGTCTCTCCTTGTATGCTTTGATGGGTAAGGAATATAACACTTCTTCTGCATCATTAATCTCATGAATTATATTGTCTACGAACTCCATCTGATCGTGATCGGAGATTTTGTTGTAATCAAAGTGACGTAAGAATGCACGGAGATAAGTCAGTTCTTCTACGGCGATCCGCATTCTGCGATTAGCTTGGATTGCAGAATATTCAATGTCGACACCTGATTGTTTGCCTGAAAACCTTGATAGCAAGCGATTTGCGGTTGTTACGTTTTCAGCTCTAGATAGGCTTTCTAGGTAGTCACTTAGTTCTTTTGGTTTCGTGGTCGTATTCAAGTCACTTTCTTCTAGCGGAAGGTACTGGCTTCTGGCACTAACTATCATTCTATCCACAATTTCGGAGAAAGGTACTTCTTTGTTTTTCTTCTTTGTAACCAAGTCACCTTTTTTTATTGGTGCTGCAGTAGACTTGCTGCTTTTTGAGAAACCATGAAAATCCTTAGTTGATCCGAAGGAATCTAGTTCTTGTTTGCCCTTCTTCGTACCCAAGTCACTCTTTTTTACTGGTGCTGCACGAGACTTGCTGCCTTTTAGGAAACCATGGAAATCCTTCCTTGATTCCGGTGGAGACTTACGTGAAGGTTTAGGTGGTTTGCCTTCATCCCTTGATGAGAACATGTCCTTTGCTGGTTGAGAATGAGAGCTAGACATGGTGAGGCCTCTTTCTGTGTCAGGAATGGCTTCAAACCAACAAAACCAGTCTCAATACTCGTTAAAAGTCAGCAAAATAACTCCATTAGTTTAACTTAATTCTAATTCACCTTTTTTTAAATGTTTTACTCCAATCAAACTAAAGAACATAAATCAAGATTTCTGGTTGCGTCACGTTAGGTTCCAGATATTCCTATTGGGACTAATCCTATTTTTATTCTCAGTATGCGAACAGCTATTAATGCCGCCTGAGATGTACTCTAGATCTGGTAAACGGCCAAATTGAAAAATAAAAAATAAATTTTTTATCTTTTAAGTGGAAGAAAAATATTGTTATCTTACAAACGCTACATTTTTTATGGGATGCGTGATAAGTGTAGCAACAATCAGGCCAGGTATGACGTGAAGAACCGCCACAAGTAATTCATAGGTGAGTTACTATATAATTCTTACATAATTGAATATGAAGAATTCATGTTTATTAAGGAAGTTACTCAATTTCATAGCATTGAAGTTTATTTATAATTATATTACTTGTGTCAGCACAAGTGTTGTGCTAAGAGTTTGTGAAGATCCACACCAAAGTCACAGATCCTTTCAAAACTTCTATTTTTTTTTTTTTAAGTTTTAAAATGAATGATAATTAAAATACAATATTGTCAAAGGAAATACTTCTCACAAATATGTACACTCTATAAAGAGATATTCAAAAACAACTTATTTAGAAATGCACACAGGAATTGTCAATTCTTTGTGTGATTTGTAGAAGAAGAAAACTGTTGTTTACCTCCAAACAATAATTTTAAGATGGGATTTGTAATTTGTTGAGTTGTATGGCTTAGTTTTTTTTTTCGGCAAGTTGTATGGTTTGGTTGAATGAGAGGAAAGGAGTATTATAAAATAAACGAAGGTCAACGGTAGCAACACGTTCAATTGTTCCCTATTTAACCAGTACATTGATAAACAGAACGTGTGACGGTATGATGTTGCAGTTCACAATCACCTGCGGATGCTTGGACAAGTTATCTAAAGATTGTTAAAATAGTTTACTTATAAGAAATTAAAAAAAAAAAATAGAAGACTTATTCCCTCTCATCTTATGTCAAAATTTTTATAGGGAAAACATGAGAGAAAAATGAAAACAAAAAACTCTTCATATTATATATGGATGAAAAGGAAAATTAACCATGTTCAATAGAAAAGAAAAAAAATACAAATAACTACGGTTATAATTATAACTTATCTTTTTTTAATACAATGATAGCAACAAAATCTACTTTTAATATATATATATATATATATATATATATATATATATATATATAGGACAACACATTTTAATAATCTTTAGTTTTTAGGTATATTGAAATTTGACTTGGAGAGCTGTGGATGAAAAACATTGTTAGAGAGAGGACAACGCATTTTAATAATCTTTAGGACACAAGAAGAACTAGTTTATGGTTGTTAGTTGGCGAATATGCTTGGTTGTTGGGAAAAGGAGAAAGACTTTATCTTACACCATACCCCAAACTTACAACGCCACTTGAGCTGGGCGTTCTCTCAGCTACCAACTGCAACTTGTGGCATTACTTGAAACATAGTATCGATCAAGGAGAAGCACAACACAATGTTGCTTGCAGGTAAAACTTCAGTAATCAAAATTTGTCCTTTTGATAATCTATATGTATGCAATATTATTAGTCCTTTCTTCTCTATGCACGTTGACCATGACTTACATATGTTTTTCAGTTGTCACTAGTTTGATTATGATACATTCAAGAGAAATAGAATTGAATGGTATTATTCCAGATCTGATAAAAGTATTGTGGAAAATATTGCAAGTGAGAGTTCTGGTTTTGGTTAGTTTGTTGCTGCAAGTGATCCTAATATTATTTGGCAACAAAAGAAAGTACATAGCCGATAGAGGTCTGCAATTAGGTGTGTGGTTGACCTATCAGTTGGCTAGCTGGGTTGCTACCTATGCTTTGGGAATTCTTTCCAAAGACAGCAAAAATCCATTAATGCAGCCGAACTTCATAATCTGGGCATCCTTCCTTCTTTTGCATCTTGGTGGCCCTGATACAATCACAGCCTATTCCTATGAGGATAATGAGTTATGGCTTCGGCACTTATTTGGGTTAATCTCCCAACTAATAGTAGCTGCTCCTGTCATTCAGATCTCATGGAATGATGACAAACTTTTTTATATTACCATTCCAGTAATGGTAGCAGGAATAATCAAATATGGTGAGAGGACTTGGTCATTGTGGTTGGGTAGTAGCAAAAAGTTTGAAGAATCCATTCTTCCTCCTCCAAATTCTGGACCAAATTATGCCTATTTCTCATACGACTTGGCTGAAAAGTTAGATGAAGGGTATAAAGTAAGGTTGATGGTTGAATCTACTCCCATATCATCCTATCATTCTCGAATAGTGATAGCAAATGAGAGGATACAAGATGCTTTCTTTGTACAACATGGATTCTATCTGTTTACAATTTTTGAGTTCCTATTTGCAGATCTCATCCTTAGTATTCAAGATCATCACAACAGTCAATATTTCTTTCAGACTATGCAATGGAATGATGCCTTTAAAGTGATTGAGGTTGAGCTTGGATTAATGTATGATAAGCTATATACAAAGGCACTGGCAACATACACTCGCCGTGGCATTTTCCTCAAATGTGTGAGCTTTTTCTGCACATTGTCTGGATTTGTTTCATTTTACTATCTGATGATCAATAAAGACAATCTAGACTATGACAAGACAATTACTCTTGTGCTTTTCCTTGGTGCTATTTTGTTCGAAATATACGCTATAATTGTCTTACTTTCTTACAGTTGGGGAATGTTGTGGTTAAGCAATCATAGTAATTGGGGAGTGGATCTTATATATGGGTTCATCTCCCGTCTTCAAAGACCTTTAAGTCTGTCACACACGAATAGGTGGTCTAATCTTATGTCACAATTCGATCTAATAAATTTTTGTTTAAAAAATCACAAGTCATTCAAATGCCTCAAAATCAAGAAACTTCGCAGTGTGAATCAGTTTATCAAGAAGATCTTCTACCGGGACATAGAACCGGTCTCCGAGGAATCAAAAGAACTAATTTTCAAAAAGCTCAAGGAGAAATCATGGAGTGCAAAAGACAACAAAGCCGGTAAAAGATTATGCGCTTACAGGGGAGATGGAGTTCTTCACAGAAGGAAGTGTCATTCCATTTATTGGAGCACTGAGGTAGAGTTTGACCAAAGCCTTTTGATTTGGCATATTGCTACTGACCTTTGTCATTATACAGATGTAACTCCTGAATCAAGTGCCACTGTGAAAAAAAACTATGAAACAAGCAAAATATTATCGAATTATATGTTGTATCTTCTAGTTAAATGTCCTTTTATGTTGCCCAATGGAATAGGACTAATCAGATTTGAAGACACATGTGCTGAGATTGACGAGCTTCTGCAATCTCAACGAGATGAACTTTTCAAATTAATAATTGATCTGGGTGAACGTGGTGTTGAACCATCGGCCATTAAAGGAGAAAGAAGCAAATCTGTGGTGTTTGATGCTAGTAGGCTTGCTAACTCTCTAGGGTCTTTAGAGACAGAAAAGAATTGGTCAAAAGAACGAAAATCAGAAATTATACTAAATGTTTGGGTGGAGATGCTATGTCATGCAGCAAGTCAATGTAGTGGGCTTAATCACAGTAAGCAGCTTAGTCGAGGGGGTGAGTTGCTCACCCATGTCTGGCTTCTAATGGCACATTTTGGTATCACTGAACGGTTCCAGATTTCACAGGGTCATCACCAAAGGACAAGGCTTATGATCACCTAAATTTGTTTTGATCAATGTGCTTCAACTTCTTAATTACTCATCTCCATATTGTTGAGTTTCAACTTTCTTTTATATATATATATATATATATATATATATAGTGTCCCACATTTCAAAAGGGTCTTCTTCCATAGATAAGATATCATCTTCCTTCCCTATTTTTTTCAAGAACTTTTGAATTATATATTTGTCCATTTGGACCAATTCTATCATTTCCTTGTTTTCAAATAATGATGTTTTCAGACAGAGAAAATAAAGTTTTGAATCAATTGATTGAATGATGAACTATCACATGTGATTACTAATTAAATACACAAATGACTAAAGCTAAAATAATTAAAACAATTGACTGAGGAATGAATTATGGTGCAATTTTTTATAGACAAAACTTTAAGTTCTTGTAATTCGTTTGTAGACACAAACCTTCATGTTGTTTTTGATAAAATTGCAAAAATTTCCTACAATATATTCTTTTTTATTCTGAAAAAATGGAAAAATAGTGACACAGCTATTAAAGTCCCTCCTAAATCCAAGAGAGATGTTAAGTTATAGTTGTCTTTCTCTTCTTCTTCATGTTCATCTTCAACGATGATTTGCCTTAAATGGTTGGACCTAAACTGTTAGATAATCTTTAATTAGTAGATTATTTTTATTTGCAATATAATAGGAAAGTTTAGTTTTTATTTTAGTTAGTTGCAGTTTCTTTTGATAGATTAAATCAGATTTGAAATCAGATTTGTTTTATTTTAAAGTAGCTAAATATTGCAAGTGATATTCACACATAAAGTAGTTATTTTGGTGTACCGTGAGTGACTATTTTAAGGCCTCATGAGTTGAATAAAAATCACTCAACAAAGTTAAAGTTCTATTTTAGAGTGTGTCAGGTTTTACAGAGGGGGTTTCACTGGGGAGAACAACACCAATGAGATCTGAGCCTAACCACATAAGACGCTGACACCACTCT
>Ga0214542_1012312_pt1 | contig 11127 bp, 5 predicted proteins | sample CNSS1metaG_FD_160096 | JGI IMG/M metagenome (GOLD analysis project Ga0214542, IMG submission 160096) | Root nodule microbial communities from cowpea collected in UCLA plant growth center, Los Angeles, California, USA - CNSS1 | ecosystem: Host-associated > Plants > Roots > Nodule | place: USA...
ATATATATATATATATATATATATAAAACTACAACTAGTCTTATCATGTGTAAGCTAATAATTGAAGTTCAAATTCACACAAATTGACCTTCTCAAGTTAGAGGTAGAAGGTTGATTCTAGTCATTTGATATGTCATCCTAATCCTTAAATAATCTTATCTAAATTCAGAAGACTTCACCTTAACAAGAGCTTTCTCGTTACCCTTCCCTAGATCTTTATAGATCATAGTCATTTGAGTTTTATCCAATGTGACTTCTCAACTTAGGAAATATCTGACTTCTCCATGTTTCAACCTCCACAACTTATACCTCTTCACTCCTTAAGTGTATCCAATGAAGATCATTTGTCTACTCATGTTTCAAGTTTATCTTCCTTAACATGTGCAAATGTCAAGCGTTAAACATCGTTATATTATAATAATTTACTATCTTTCCACTCCATACCTCCATAGAAGTCTTAAACATCAGAGCAAATGATGAACTCACGTTTATCACATAGACGACAATGTTAGCAACTTTATCCCATAAGGATGTAGGCAAATCAACTTCCAAAATATACACCTTACCCGCTTCAAAATGGTTCTATTCATTCTCTTATAGCAAGACCATTTGTTGAGGTGTACCTACAATTGTTTTATGCCTCTTTGTTCCTTCTTTCCTGCAAAACTTTTTAAATTGATATGATACAAACTCTAATTCATTGTCATTTCTACACAAATATTTTAAGTTCGGTTACCTATTTATAGTTGATCATAATGTGTTACTTCTTGAATCTTTGAAAAGTCTTTAGTTTTACTTTTCAAGATATAAGTCCACACCTTTTGTAAATATTAATCTCTGATGGTAAGGGAATAAGACCGACCCTCCACTATGAGTTTGAACTTGTGTTGGATCTCAAGGTTCTACGTGAGCACACTAGTGCAGAATCACGTTTTTAACTCGCCTTATAGGCCTCGGTTATTGCGGAACCGAAGCCTATAAGGACGCGGTGGCATTTTTGAAATTTTTCGAACTTTTTTGCCTCGGGTCCCTATCCAACCGAAGCCTATAGGGGTTTATATGCTTCGGTTATCACTCAACCGGGGCATATAACTCGTCAGTGTTCCCAAAATTTCAAAATTGCCACTGACAGCAGAGGCTTTGGCCTCGGGTGGAATAGGACCGAGGCCTATACCACTTTATACCTCGGTTATTAATGGAACCGAAGCCATAGAACTTATTTAGGATTCCAAATTTGCGAACCCTGCACTATTCATCTTCTCTGCGCGAACCCAAACCATGAACTGGTTTTTTCTCCTCTGCGCAACTCTCCCAAAACGCAACCAGATCGAGAGCCACCGCGACGTCAGACCATCGCGTGACACTACTGCGACCTCATCACTGTTGCTCTCGAACCAGATCTGCCTCTGTTGCAAACAGCCTCTGTTGCAACGCCATCAACCTCATCACTGTTGCTCTCGAACCAGATCTGCCTCACGCCTTCGACAACCACCACAAGTCACGCCGCTGAAGGAACATCACCTGCGACTCGCGCTCGACTACACCATCGACACCGCCATCAGAAACCTCCACCGCTGCCCCTGCAGAATCACCATTGCGACTCGCGTGCCACTGCAAAAAACCCCTCCCGAGACGCGTGCTCCACCATGGCAGCAGAGTATGAGGATGTGCAGATAGAGGTAGTGTGATGAGTTCAATAGCAGATTCGAAACATTTTGGATTTAGGGTTCTAAACCCTCGAGAATCAAAATACCAGGATAACAGAAAGGGATTAGGGTTCCAAATCTATCAGCAAACGTGAAAACAAAAAGGGATTAGGGTTCAAAATTTTAATTATAAATAATTATAGAAAATTAATATGGCTCCGGTTCTTTGCAACCGAGACCAAAAGGCACCCCTTTTGGCCTCACCTCAATATGCCTCGGTTCTAAAACCGAGGCAGAATGCCAAAAATAACCGGAGCCAAAAGCCCTTATTACACTGGTGGCATACTTATATGGTCTATTGAACACATACTTATCAGTCTCAAACTTCAATCTAAGAGGCTTGTGCATTCATCACAAAAGTCTTGCTCTTCCATACTATCACCTCAAAGCAAATTTCGTTTGCCTAGATCCACCAAACTTTTCTAACTTATGAGTTTTAACCTCAGATGCTATAACTTTATATAATCTTGTTATGTCCAACAAGCCACAAATTCATGCAAATCATTGATGAACCTTTTCACCTCCCCCTTAACAACTGTAGACACTACCTTTAAAATCTTTATAGTACCTCATTCAATTTTGGTTGTCAATTATATACAAAAGCTTTCTTTCAAACTCTTGAATATCTAATAGTTGTTACACAATCTAACTCACATCATGGCTTGCACCTTATAGACTTTATTGTTCCTAAAAATAACTACCTTTCCTTCATTCAATTCTGAGGTATCAAAGAACTTATCTATTGGACAAATTTGTAAGTGCAGCTTGAGCCTATGACTCAATTTCTCCATGTATTTGACATTGACCCCATTAACACTCCAACAAATTCAGAACTATTAGATGCTATCTCTGAAAACGAGAGTTCTTAGCCCTTTGATTCATGAGCTAGCTATGGTTTAAACCACCCAAATTTACAACACCTATGAGTTCTTCCTATTGGGATATATTCCTCTCTTACAATATCTTGACAACTTCCTACATACATGTGCAGCTAAATGTTAACACTAACTACACATATGAACAACTTCCCCAGACATAGGTAGAAAATCTTTTGGTTGCATCCTTGGATCGTATTATATCATACTATAAGATACTGCTTTGATTTCTACTTTTCTAGCCCCAAATTATATGCCCCTCATGTGTTGTTTGCTTTCAGTTATTACAAATATTTTGAGCATGTTATAGGGCAATACACCTTTCTTAGGCTCTTGAAGCTTTTTCCTTCTCAAACAACAAAGCATAAAGCATATTGAAAATGCTTAAACACCTTGAGCAAGACATTAAAAAGTAGTAAAGTCTTATCTTCATATTTGAATTTCACATTAATATTTTTAAGATCATCCATAATTTTGTTAAAATCTATTAGGTATTCCACCATTATACCGGTGCAATTTTCGCTTTTAAACTCTAGTAATATGCTTCGGTTTTACAGCAAATGAACCATATAAGACATGATGGCAATTTTAAAATTTTCGCAAAATTGTTAAATAATCAAGACCAAAAAAATCTTTTCTAACTTGATTCCAATACAATTAAGACCTAAAGGTATGTCAAAATTTCAAATTTCAAAATTTTTTTAGGTCCCGATTCTCCAAAAAAATTGGAACATAAGATCTTTTTGATTTTGGTTAATTTAGAACTGAGACCAAGACCAAAACATTCGCAGAAAGTCTTCGAGTATGGGAGTTTGAAGAAGCTTCGCTACCACCCACCACCCTCGCAAATAATCTAATCTTATCATGAGTAAAAACATTGTAATAGACATTAGGTTATATTTTTCATAAAATAATCATGATTTAGAATTAATACATCATCACTTGCAACACATAAGAAAGCAATTAGGGCAAATAAGAGTCCTTCTTCCACAATATAGGTTTCTTTTTTGTATTATGTTTTCTTCTGTATGCATCTCACATGTCCATATCATCATGCTTTTTTTTTTCGCAATATTTGTGCATCTCAGGTACTCTTATATATGTACTTGGTGCTCCAATCTTACAGTCACATCGTTTCAAATCACATCACCATATTTTTATGTTAAATCAATAACAAAAGTAATAACATATGTACTGTCACCATGTTTTGAAATCTCAATTAATTGTGCACAAATATGAAATATCTCAACTTTCTTTTTCCTCCTATACTTTCATTTTGGAAAATATTCTTTATGCCTCCCTCTCATCCCAAACACAATTCATCAGGAATATTGACAATAGATAAACTAGAAACAAATTCCTTTCTAAAAAAAATTAAAGTATCTAAAATAGATATTGCCACAATGTTATTTTCGAAATATTTTTTTAATTTTACAATATAATTAACATATTATTCTAAAAAGTAATCTATTTTTACACATATGATTGTATCTAACTATTTTCATCCTCAAAAAAGTGATACTTCCCAAAAAATAACATTGTAGGATATTTAGATTCCCTCGAATATATTGTTTAAATATGAAAATTGCAACTTTACACCAAAATTTAGTTTTCCTATAGTTGTTACCTCTTCCTTTTTCGGCCAAATAGAATTATTTTTAGTCATTCCTTAATTAGACAGTGTGTATTTTTTTCCTTGCTAGAAACTGCTGCATCTGCTTCCTCTAAAAATCCCATTATATCTCACTTGTAGTTGTGTTTTTGTGATAGTATTATTGGAGTCGTTACAAATCAAAATTTATTTACATTGATTAGAGAGTTTTCTTTCATCTTATATATATGACATATGTAAAAAGTGTTCTATTTCAAAGTTAGATATTTCTGAAGAGATTGTAATGTCAATTTCTAGTTTTCTTTTTAATATGACTTCTTTAAAATATCTCACTTTTTTTTATCAATCATCTCATTTGAATAATATTTTTAGCTCCTTGCGGTAATCCAAGTTTAGCAAATCTTCAAATAGTGAGGGTTTAAATAAAAAGAAATTTAAAAATTTCTCACTTGAGAAATTTCAATCGAGGTAAGCAACTAAATGATATTTGTCATAAACATACTTAATATAAATAATATGCATTTATTTTCAAAATTATTGTTGAGCTAGCTATTTTTTAAATCAGTATCACATAATTGGTATAATTTTTTGTTAAATGCAATTTGCATTATGAATAACATAAAAACCCAATCTCATATACATAATGAAACAAAAATGAGAAAAATAGGACATTTCTTTGCACTTAAAATTGATTCTGGTTGATAACTTTTAATATGGTATCCCTATAATCCTTTATTGGTAAAGTTTTAACAATTAGATAATATTATAAGGTTAATGACTATATATTAAAGTGATGTGATACTATTAACAATTCTACAAAATCGACTTTTAAGGAAAATTTTGCATCCTATATATATATATTCTAAATTGGCTATATCTCTATTCTATGTGGGACTTCCAACACACTTCTCTTATGCTGAGGTATATATATCTCATGTATGAGACTAGTTATTAATGGATGATTTGATAGCGAGCTGATTGCGGGTAGAACAATAGATCTAACAAACATTAAATTTTATTAGGATTAACTCTTATCTCATGGTAATCTTCTACCATGGTGAGATTCAAGGGAGAGAAGTAAAACAAACTTTTATTATGTGAATAAGGTTATACAAGACTTCCAAATATTTATAGCATGCATGCGTAGATACAAAGCTCAGAAATAAAGTTATGGAGATTATTCTTTGTAAATATTAGGTAGGTTAGAGTATCCAAATACTTTATTTTATATTAATATATATTTTTGACTGATAAAAATAAAAAATGAAAGAATCTGAGAAACAAACAATATAACCGAAAAACTACTAAAAGAACAACTGCAATCAAAGCCCATGTAACGGAACCTACATACACTGGCAGTTACCATTTCCTCAATTTATGACTAAAGAAATCAGGTACGTATAAAGCAATGTTGATAGAATTTAGAACTTGATATAGTTTTTCTTTCACTAACAAGATGAGAAAAATAAAATAATGTGACGTGTACCAATATTTTGTAATATTTTGTAGTCATTTTATATGCATATATCTGATATCTATATTGCTATTGACTAGTTTTGGCAGAGAGAAGTAGCAAGTTTGAGGCAACAAGTGCAGTACATGCAAGAATGTCACAGGTAAAAAGTTAATCAAACTAGCACTTGTGTAATTAGAAGTAAGTCAGAAATATATGACTAGTGAGTTATTAAGTAAATTCATTTGGAAAAATTATAGCAATTATTTAAGAGGGTTTAAATGTTTAAGTCGACTGTAAAAGGAAATTAGATGCAAAAAATTCATAACCTCGTATTATATAATTAACATTTAAGAATTTCCAGAAAAAAAAAAACTATTGTATATAATCTATCTGATAAACTAAATAAACAATATGGACAAGAGTCTGTCCATCATGATTAACCCTTGCATGTGGCATAGTTACAATACATACACATAAGAACAAAATAATAATAATAATCTTAAAATGCAGAAAGAAATAATAAGAATCGCTTAACTTTACATATTCAAAACAAGCAAACCAACCACCAAACATGTTGACTATTATTACAGAAAGAGAGAATTAACAACCCAAGCAAAGACCAACATTTATGTCTCATAGAAAAACAATGCCCAAGCAAAAATTTGAAGGTATATATTAGCATTTTTATTATGTCAAATAGCTAAAACACAGGGATACCAAATTGGTTTGCCATTCTATCTTTATTTGACACATCTTCACCATTATCACATAGTTCATCTCCTTTCTTTTTATACTGTGAAAAGAATCCTCATTAGTGTAGCATAAGAGGTGCTTTAGAATTAACTATATCCAATAATGATCATCATATCATATGCAACAATTGGATAATTTTTCTCACCAACATAGAAGTATGATCACAATTCCTTTAGAAAGTGTTTAAATGCTCAATCATGTCATGACTATTTGATTACTTCAACTTCACCATTTATTTGACAAGCATTCCCTTAAGAGTCTTCATCATATAGGTCATGAATTCAAGTTTTAACTTGATGAAGGCTCAAAAGGATTTCAGTCAATAATGAATATAGCAACAGCTTTGTGATTCAGAATTTTATAGCCTTTTTTTCCACACTTGCTCTTGTTAGTGATTGGCATATACAATCCTTGAAGTGTTAATCAGCTTTCATCATCAACTTGAAATAGGAGAATTTATCAGTAATTAGTTTGAATATACATCCAACATGGATGACAACTTCCTCCATCTTGAATTATATAGGCTAAGAATGATATTCCAAACTTCATTCTTTTAAAGTGCAGACAAATGATGGGCCAAGAACTTTCTGGTTTGGATATTAAGGAGTTGGGGAATCTGGAAAATCGACTGGAGAGAAGTTTGAAGGGTGTTCGCATGAAAAAGGTATCATCGTTCAAAGTCAAAAACCAAAGCAAACCAAAACTTGCTCATCCATTATATTTAGAAATCATTGATCCCTTTCATGCTACATGCTTGAGTCTTACATGATCACTTATTTTTATTATCTGTGCAGGATCAAATCCTGATTGATGAGGTCAAAGAACTACACCAAAAGGTTTCATGAATCAGGTCTTGTTCCTTAAAATGATTCCTAGTATTCCAATAATTTCTGACTGCTAATTTAATCTATGCTATTGTAGGGAAGCCAAGCCAATCAAGAAAACGTCGAACTTCACAGAAAGATAAATCTCATGCGCAAGAACAATGAAGAATTACAAAAGGTATATATATATATATATATATATATATATATATATATCAGAAACTCGTTCTCTATATTTAGACATCATTCATAGTTTCATACATATATGTTTTATTTCAAGCTTAATAATTTGAATTTCAGGTTCTTGAAGCAAAAGGTAGAAAGGAAGGTGCTGCAACATCCAATCCTTCTTGCAGTATGAGTTATGGATACGATATATTTGCTCCTATTAGTCTCAAGCTAAGCCAGCCACACCCTCATCACAGTGAACCACAAGCCAAAGCAATGAAACTAGGGTATTAATTCCTCCTCCCGATTAATTAGTATACTAAATTTTGGTTTTAGATTTTTAGACTTGGTTTTATTTTTTGTTTTTTCTGAATTTTTAAAAGTGAACACCAAGGGTTTGAATTGTAGTTCCAGGTTCATTGCAAGACAACAAATATAACTATTGCTGTCGCAATTATTTCTGCGGTGTAGTTCCGGAGAGTCTAAAAAGCTTGTCTATTGATAATTTAGCATCAAAACATGTTTAATCTATGCTTAATTTCCTTTTAAGCTAATTATCTAAAGTTTGTACCAGATTAAGCGCCACATAGCAAGAAGTGTTCTAGTGTCGGTGATGATTTCTGACATGCTGCCAAGACTTGGTCCCAGTGATTGCACAATGCATAAATGTACATGAAAAATAGATTATCTATCAGAAGCTCTACATGATCTGACACGTATTATGGTTACCCTGTAACATCAATACAATAAAGATTATATTGTCATTTGTGGTTGGTGGTTTTATATAATATTGTCTATGTATTATTGTCATTATCAATAATATGCAAAATCTGAGCTTGAGGCCTATCTTTCCCCGACCATAAAATGTTAAAAACCTTTACAAATATTGTTTGTGTTTAAGAGGTTATAGGTCACTTTAGAGGCTCTTAAAATACACAAGGAGAGTTTTAATGTTTATAATATATTTTTTTGTTGATAAAAAAATTGCAATCATATCATTTTGTATCAATCACGTACCCTCACATTTCTTAATATATAAAGATAAGTAAACAGATGACGAAACCAAATAATAATAACATCACCTACTTAATAAAATAATAATTCAAAAAAATAAATACTTACATTTTTAATTGAAAAATGTAAAAATTTAAATACTTAGAAAAAAATAATAAAGTTCTAACTAAAATAATTAACTTTAAGAATTTAAAAATTAAATAAACCTATTAAGAATTTAAAAATATATCTGCATTTAAGAAATACTTGATTTACAGGTCTTCCTTCCAAAGGAAAAAAAAACAAAAGAAAATTATGTTTTCCTTCCAATATTTTAACAAATAGAATATATCATTATGAAACAATATAAAATTGTAGTTAATAAAAAAGAAAATCGCTAAATTCATTTATATTATAAAAATATTGAAAATGATTTTCTTAAGAAGATTAAGTTGGTCTATAATATTAGGTTTTTGGATATTAGCATTACAACATTTGTCTTAAGAAATATTACTTTATTGTGGAAATTAATAATACTTTTTAACAAATTTGAATTCTCAAGGAAAGAAATGAAAAAAAAAATTTTAAGTTAAAAATTTTAATATTGGCTTAACAGCACAGCACCTCGACATTTGCTATCATTATATTCTCTGTTACATCGCATTAATTACTTCGGAAAACATTATCGAAAAGACACTTTATTCACTGAAACAAATTTATTAGTTTGTTGGATTCAAATTAGTACAAAAGATTCCTCAACAAACACTTGTGATACAACTATAATACCTAGACAACTCTTTTATTATTTTTATCTAGTTATTTCACACAAAATTGTTACACAAATTAGAAAAGAAAAATAGTATTGTTCATGAAGAGAAAAACAAGCAAATATTTTATTGCACAGGGTTCAATTTGTATGGTACTGCTTCATAAATATTTATTATTCAAATATTGAAGATAACATGCAGTGTTCTTTTGATGTGATATGAATCGGAGGATAGAATGACTGGACAGTAGTTGAATCTCACCAACCCCTTAATTATTTATGTTTCAGGTTGGTGCATTTTCTGATAAGGTCATCCACAGTGACTATTTATTCATTTACTCTTTTTTTTAGGTGTGTTGAGAAAAATATATTTAAAATTAAGAAAAAACATTTTTAATGATTTTTTTTGTTAGTCTTTTATAATTATTTTAATTATTAAAAGTAGTACATTAAATTTTTAAAAAATAGTTATAAAACCTCAAAAGTAAAAATAATAAAATAAAATAAAATTGATAATAAATTGTGTATCCTGAAAATGGTAGTTATAAAATGATTACAAAAGAATCCTCTTTATTAACTCTTTATTAATAATAAGAAAATATAATGATAGAAAATTTTAAACCAATTCTATCTAAACTATATTTACAATGCAGGTTGACTCATTTTGATAGCAGGATGTGGTTAAAGATTTTGATTCAAGTCATGCTTTCTAAGTAACTTGAGCCATTCAAAAGAAAAAGTCTGAGAAGAACAGTAGAAGCATATTCCAAGTACAAAATAAAGCTTAGATAAGTAAAAAAAAAAAAAAAACAGAAATTCATGGTTGGATTAGAAAACCAATGATAATTAAATAATAACGTTGTGTAGTTGTCCTGAATCTCGTAATGTTGTTGGCCATTGTGAATTTGGCGTTGAATATTTAACCACCAATCACCATACCCTATGATCTTTCTTAGTGTTTCATCGTATCATATTAAATTCTCACCACTCATTCCACTTCACTCAATCTTAAACATGATTTTAAGAATCTATTTGTCAGTTTCAAGCCTCGTATTTAAATAAAATAAATAATACAAAAAAAACTACATATTCATTCATTTAAAATGTGGATTAGAAAGAAGTGTATGATCTTAATTTTTTAGATACCCATAATTTGATCATACAAACCTTGGAAGTACCGAACAACTCGTCTGAAACCTCATTTTCTTACACAAATCCTGTGTCATAAATTTACTAATTATCAATCAAATAAAATAATAAATGACGTACACTTCCTCATTTCGTTGACAATTGTCAGTGCAGCAGTACAGTACGGTACGTGATTAAAAAAATAAAAAAATATGTTTGACTGTTTTTATTTTTATTTAATCTCTCTAATTTTTTAAACTTTGTAAAAAAATTAATAGTATTTTTTTCTGTGTTAATTAATTGTGGTGTTGACAGGTGAAAGTAAGGCCCCATTTTATTTTCTGCCCTAAAAGTTGATGGGCTGCCCTTGTAAGTGGGCCTAAGGCCGGCCCAACGTATAAGTTCCTAGGTCTGCCCTAATTCCACACTCACTCTCACTATTGCAGAAACTCCGCAGCCGTCACCTTCCCCTTCCGCACTAGAGCTCTGCTAGGGTTCCTCCCTCACTAGTGCAGGAAGGGCCTTTGGCAGCGGTTGTTTTTAATATTCTGCACCGGTTCGGGAACCGAGGCATATTGGGGCGAGGCCAAAAGGTCATAGCTTTTGGCCTCGGTTAAGAACCGAAGCCATAGAGGGAGCTTCTGCCTCAGTTTTCAGTGCACCCGAGGCCATAGACCCTGCCTTTTGCCTCGGTTTTTCCTGCAGCCGAGGCCATATGGGCCTTTTTTCTTTTTTTTTTTAAATTCGAGAACCCTTTTGGCCTCGGTTTTGGCTGCAACCGAGGCCATAGGGGCTGTGTTTGGCTTCGGTTTTTCTTTGACCCGAGGCCATATGTGTTTTTTTTTT
>Ga0214542_1012315_pt1 | contig 11123 bp, 5 predicted proteins | sample CNSS1metaG_FD_160096 | JGI IMG/M metagenome (GOLD analysis project Ga0214542, IMG submission 160096) | Root nodule microbial communities from cowpea collected in UCLA plant growth center, Los Angeles, California, USA - CNSS1 | ecosystem: Host-associated > Plants > Roots > Nodule | place: USA...
ATATATATATATATTTATTTATATATATATTTATTTATTTATAAAGTGACACGTAACTAGCCAAATACATAAATTTGTCTATAACTTATACAGTTTAATTGGTGTCTTAGGTTAACTACACAAGGAATGAAAAAAAAAAAAGTATAAATTATGCTGAAACGTAAACGATATCAAGACAATAACAATTTATTCGAACTATATCAAGACAATAACAATTTATTCGAAGCTATAATCTGTATTTTATTTCCTATAAGATAAAAAAAATAACTAATTAGTAAAAGCAAATTTTTTGTCTAAAATAAAAATATCAATACAGAATTAATAAAACATTTATTCTATGTATTAAAGAAAATACAAAATTTGTCCTAAAATCAAGAAATAAAAACATAAGATCAATCCAACCAAAGAAATTAATGTTAGATTGTATTTTGAATATTCATCTTAATCTAAAAAGATTTAGATATGAGATTGGGTTGAAAAAATATTTAAATTTGGTTAACGATATATGGAAATTAATTTTGGAATACATACTATTTAGGAATATAGATATTTTTAAATAATTTATCCCTCGAAAAAAATATGAAATTCAATTTTCAAACATTTTTGGAATAATTTTTTTAATTTTAAATTAAATTTTCGTATCTTCATTTACGAAACATATTCCTAAACTTGTGATGAAATTTTATAATGAAAAATCCTCTTTGAGAGATGATTTTAAATAATGATTTAACATTTAATTATATTTTTATAAATATTTATGTATTTTATTTAATGAAAAATTTATTCTACTTTATTTTAATACATTCTCTAATTATAAATAAATGTGTTTCCAATTCTTATAATGAAAACATATAATAGAGTGATTAAAAACGTTAGATTCAATCTTATTTTATTATTTTCGGTTGTACGGTAAGAATCAAATATTCAATGAAAAGATAGAACATTAAGATATTCTAGTGACACAAGGAAGCCTACCAACTATAAATCTTGAACCGCATTATATTCAGATAGGAATGGATGTTTTTATATAGAACCAGTGCTATATCCGTGCGTATGCACGGATGCTGTGTTTTTTTTATTTTTCTTTTAATTTTGTGTTTGTAAAATAGAAAAACATTAGTTATATTTGCAGTAAATAATTATTTTACATATATTATCATACAATATTATTGTTTACACGAATAATAATAATAAATATTAGAGTTATATATTATTAAAATTAGGATAGATGAATATTGCTTTAATCTTTATTGTTATAGTTTTTAATGGATTAATTTAAAATTGATTACAAATAACTCTAGATATTTTGTTAATTATTTGGAATAAAAATATATTATATTTTTTAATAGATTACTCTAAAATTGCTTATAAATAATCAAATATATTTTATTAGATGGAATAATAAAATATTATATTTTTTAATTGCTTACTAATAAATAAATTGGTTACAAATAATATTATGGTTATTATTATTGTGATATTTATGTATTAAAATGTCACATGGTTATTGGTTATTATAATCTTTGGAGGGATATATTAATTAAAAGTTTAAATATAGTTGCAAAAGTGAGGAATTATTTTTTTTAATATATTGGAATACAAAATTACAAACATCAAAAGTGATAGATGGAAAATGATGTTTAAAGAGAGAAAAAATTGTTTGGTGGATTTGTTTGGGTTCAAAGAAAAAGTTTAATCTTAGGTAAGAAAGGAAAAGAACTCTTCATGACTGTATCAAGAAGATTATAAACTAAAGAATTATGTACCTGATCGATACTATTTCGGTGCGGAACTAGATGATCTTAAGAACCCTCTATGTCGAATTTCCTTCTGTTCCTCTCTGGACTCCTTCTGGATCTCTCTATCGTCTGCACTCCGGGGGTGGGGGTACCTGCAGACACTCCGACCCTTAAGTCAGAAAGTGATTGATATGAGGTGTAATTGGTTAGTTAGAAAAGTGTACCTTTGCCTGTTCACTAGGCCTTAATTTATACTAATTTCTTAATGGACCTGTTATTATTATTTGCGGGTCGTTCGTATTCGAGGATCGATTCTTTCCCTTTCCGACTGAGGTTGCACGCATCGGTTCTTTCCTTATTGGCTGAGATTGTTCTTCTGTGTCTTTGTTAAAGATCAGCTCTTTCCATTCTGAGTTTTGTCCTTTGTCCGTCTGTACTTTTGTCAAAGATCAACTCCTTCCTTTTTGGGGTTTGGCCGTCTGTACTTCTCAAGTATCAACTCCTTCCTTTTTTGGGGTTTTGCCGTCTGTACTTCTCAAATATCAACTCCTTCCTTTTTTGGGGTTTGCACGTCTGTACTTCGTCAAATATCAACTCCTTCCTTTTTGGCTGAGATTGTATGTTGTTCCTTTGTACCTCTGTGCCATAATCACATGTTCCATCTACCACTCCCTTGGGTCGAGATGAACTCGGCCAAAGGGGCCAGGATATATCCGGCCATCACACTTATTGGGCCCTCTGTGTTATGTTGGAGAAAAGGTGAAAAGCAGGTACCCCGGTAATTGGGCCACAACGAATGTGTCTCATACTTGGGTCGGGGTGATCCCGGCCATTTCTGTCTTATTGGGCCAGGATATACCCGGCCATACACCAACACCAACCCCTCCAGTCTCGTAGTGAACGAAGTGAAACAAGAGGCTGAAATGTGTAAAATCGAGTATGAAGGAAAGAAAGAGTGTGGTTGGCCGAGATGTAGCTGACCATTCCTGGACGGGATATACCTGGCCATTCCTGGCTAGGATGTGGTTGTGACGCTGCCAACATGTGTCTTGGCCAAGATGTACCCGGTCATTCCTGGTTGGGATGTGGTTGTGATGCTGCCAACATGTGTCTTGACCGAGATGTACCTGGCCATTCCTGGCCGAGATGTACCTGGCCATTCCTGGTCGAGATGTACCTGGCCATTCCTGGTTGGGATATGGTTGTGATGCTGCCAACATGTGTCTTGGCCGAGATGTACCTGGACATTCCTGGCTGAGATGTACCTGGCCATTCCTGGCTGGGATGTGGTTGTGATGCTGCCAACATGTGTCTTGGCCGAGATGTACCCGGCCATTCCTGACCGAGATGTGGCTGGCCTCTAGCCCTACTAGGTTAGTAAGTCCGCTTTTGTGAGTTGTTATGTGTCATTTTTGTCGTATTTATTTTATCAATATGGGGGGATCATCTAGGGCGATGAAGCTTCCTTTCCCTTTGATATAGATATGAGGGGATCATCTAGGGCGATGAAGCTTCCTTTCTCATTGATACAGATATGAGGGGATCATCTGGTTTGATGAAGCTTCCTTTTCCATTGATATATATATGGGGGGATCATCTAGTTTGACGAAGCTTCCTTTACCATAGAGAGAATGCTAAGAAAGTATTTGTTTGATGCACTTGATTTAAATGTGTGCGTGCTTCAACGATGGAAAATGTAAGCGTAGAGTAATAATAATGAAAACTTATGCTTTATTCATTGCTACGATGCCTCATTAAAACTTTCTTGACCAAAACCCTCCTTAGGTTAAAAAAAATATCAAGGTAGGAAAGAGTACACCACTTATTATGCAATCAATCCACAAATCGTTCGTAAGAAGTCTGTAAATAAAAAATAAGCATTTAACAAACTAACTGTAATACTTCAAATGTGAGGCGTTCCAGGTTGTTGGAATAGAGACACCTGATAGGTGTTCCCATCTGTATGCGCATTTACCCACAACTTTCTTAACATGGAGTGACCCTATTCCTAATTGGGCGAGAACTTCTCCTCGTGTTTCCGGGCAGCACTTGCCATTTGCCACACTAGATTTCCCTGGTGAAAAGACTTGGGTTTGATTTTGGTATTGTAGCAGTGTTGGGCTCTCAACTTGGTGTATGGGTATTTCTCTCAAGCTGTCTGCATAGAATCTGTGCGCAGTTGGCTGGTCTACATGTACAGTGACTATGTCTCCCGAAGTTGACAGAAATTTTATAGTTAAGTGATACGTGGATATCACCGCACCAAGCATGTTCAACGAAGGTCTCCCTAGCAAAATATTATAAGAGGTGTGAGCGTCAATAATAAGGTATCAAATTTTTACCGTTCGCATCGTTCTCCATGCTCCGAATTTGGTGAACAAATCAATGTAGCCCTTTGTATTCACTCGCTCCCCTCAGAAGCCCATGATTGACTCCGAGTATTGTTGGATTTCTACTTTCGAAATTCTTAACTTTTTGAAAGTGCCCCAGTACAGGATATCCATTGAACTACCCTGGTCTACCAAGGTTTTACTTATTGCAAAGTCATCAATCTCCACTGAGATCACCATTGGGTCATCGTGTTGGGGGTTAATGGCTTGAAAATCATCATCACAGAATGTGATGGGTGGCATGTGCCGCCAGGGACATGTAGATACGACATTGACATTTTGGATTGCTCGGACGTACTTTTTCCTCGCGGACATAGTGGCTCTGCCTCCTGCAAAGCCTCCTGATATATAGTTGATCACCCCTCTCAATGGCTTCTCCCTCACATCCTGTTCATCATCTTTCTCGGGCTCAACCCTCCTTCTGGTGCCTTCTTCTCGCCTCTCCTGGTACCCTAACGCTTTTCGTGGTCACTCCTCATATCTACCTTCTCGCTCTTCTCTGGAAGAGAATCTCCCTTCCTCTCGTTTGACAAATCTTCTCAGGTGTCCTGCTTGTATAAGCTCTTCGATTTTATCTTTCAGAGTAAAACAATCCTCCGTCGTGTGCCCATAATTCGGATGATACCGACAATGCTTAGTGGTATCCGCGTTTGGGGGAGTCGAGACCCTTTGAGGGGTTGCTATTAGGTCGGCATTCAAGGCCTCCTCCAAAATTCTCGCTCAGTTAGACACGAGGGGTGTGTACCTGTTGTACTTTGGTTGTCTAGAGTCCTTGAACCTACTGTTAGGTCGTGGCGCTAACACCCTTTCTCTGTCAATGTATTTCTTTTCCCAAGTGTCTGATTGGGTCGTACTGCGAAACTCCTTTAATTCTTCCATCTGCATAAATTTGGTTGCCTTGGTTCGAAGCTCATCCAGATTGCTCACGTGCTTCTTGCACAAACTGTCAATGAACGGGTCAGGCTTTAACGCTGTTACAAGGTGGTGCGTGGCGACCTCAAGATTTAGATTAGAGATATTCAACGATATCTTCCCGAAGCGCTCCATAAACTCTCGCAGAGATTCTCCCTTCTCCTGTCGTATATTTACTAACGCTAGAGAAGTGAGATGGTGTGGCTTACAAGTGGCGAACTGAATGTCGAAACGGGTGACCAACGTATCGAAACAATCAATAGAGTTAGGTGGTAATCGTGTGAACCAGTTGAGTGCAGGACCCTTCAGGGACGTTGGAAACACGCGACAAAGAATTGCGTCATCTGAAGTGTACAACCCTGCTTGGGTGGTGAATACGTCCACGTGCTCCTTTGGATCAGTAGTGACATCGTACTGGCTCATAGTCAATCCCTTCCAGCGTGTAGGAAGTTCTACCTCCATGATCTCGTCCACGAAGGGGTGGCATCTAGCTGTTCTGGGTCTCGCGCTTGTTTGGTGGGTGGTGGTTTGTACCCTGAATTCATCTTGTCTTGTGCCACCCTCTCCTTCTCCATTACTATGAGATTCTTCCCTTTATTGGAAATTTTGCTCAAGTTGTCTTCGCAACCGTTGGTTCTCCTCTCTTAGGGCATTTATTTCTTCTTCATTCTTGTGTCTCAATTCCTCCAACTAGCGGTTCATCTCTCATTGCATCTCCGCTGCTACTGTATTTTGATCGACTGCTGCTCTTGTCGACACCATCCTTCTTGAGAATTGTCTAGTCCCACGGTGGGCGCCAATTGTACCTGATCGATACTATTTCGATGCGGAACTAGACAATCTCAAGAACCCTCTGTGTCGAATCTCCTCCTGTTCCTCCCTGGAATCCTTCTGGATCTCCCCGCCGTCTGCACTCCGGGGGTGGGCGTACCTGTAGACACTCCGACGCTCAAGTCAGAAAGTGATTGATATGAGGTGTAATTGGTTAGTGAGAAAAGTGTACCTTTACTTGTTCACTAGGCCTTAATTTATACTAATTTCTTAATTGACCTGTTATTATTATTTGCGGGCCGTTCGTATTCGAGGATCGATTCTTTCCCTTTCCGACTGAGGTTGCACGCATCGGTTCTTTCCTTATTGGCTGAGATTGTTCTTCTGTGTCTTTGTTAAAGATTAGCTCTTTTCATTCTAAGTTTTGTCCATCTGTACTTTTGTCAAAGATCAACTCCTTCCTTTTTGGGGTTTAGCCGTCTGTACTTCTCAAGTATCAACTCCTTCCTTTTTTGGGGTTTTGTCGTCTGTACTTCTCAAATATCAACTCCTTCCTTTTGTGGGGTTTGTCCGTCTGTACTTCACCAAATATCAACTCCTTCCTTTTTGGCTGAGATTGCACGCTGCTCCTTTGTACCTCTGCGCCATAATCACATGTTCCATCTACCACTCCCTTGGGTCGGGATGTACTCGGCCAAAAGGGGCCGGGATATATCCGGCCATCACACTTATTGGGCCCTCTGTGTTGTGTTGGAGAAAAGGTGAAAAGTAGGTACCCCGGTAATTGGGCCACAACGAATGTGCCTCATACTTGGGCTGGGGTGATCCTGGCCATTTCTATCTTATTGGGTCAGGATGTACCCGGCCATACACCAACAAATTCCAAAATTCGTTACCCTGTTTTCATCCTAGAAAAATAAGTTTGTTTGTATATAATATGAAAATGCATTGGATCGAAAGATGACCGTTAATTCAATATTTGTATAATTATTGTTATATTTAAATAGAAAAATTATATTTAAGTGTTATAATGATGTATAATTATATATAGTATCTAAATAAATAATTTGATAATATTTATATGTAAATTTATTTGCTTTAAATTATAAAATTGATTAATGATTACGTAATTAAACCATATAAAAGGTTGAAGTGGAGTTTACACTTTTCAATATAAAATATAAACATAAGATATTTTAAAAATCCCGAACAAAATAATAATAAGAAGAATAACAATCACAATGATGATAATTATTATAATACTAATACAAAATAATAGTAATATTATTAATCTATAACTATATATAAAGGGGATTCCCTCTTTTGTGTCCACATTTCATAATTTCAACTTTACCCTTTATAATTTAATTATTTATTAAATTTTTAAAAATTAATGGTTATTTGTATAAGTTTTTATAAAATTATTTACTTATCTCCTTATTCTTTTTTTCTCCTACTATTCATCAACAGTTATTTTTCTCTTATTTTCTCCGTACATTTTATTTTATTTTTTATAAATATACTTTTATTTTATTTATTAACTTAATAACATTACAACATCATCAAAAAAATGTGTACACACAGGCGCGATAGCGCCTGTGTTTACACTAGTAACATTAATACTAATAATAAAAGTAATAATAATACTGAATATTTATTAATGTTAATATTAACATTGATATTAATAATACTAATAATAATAATTCAAATAATTTAAATAATAATAATATTATGGATTCTGTGAAAAAGAATAACCGTATAAAAATAATTAAATAACTAATCACAAGTATGTTTAGTAATAAATAATATTTATTTCAGAAAAAAAAATATTATTATTATTTTTAATAATAATACTAATGTAATACAACTAATAATAATAAGTAGTGGCCAGTACTGAGACATACGGATGGTTATTATTATTTTTTTCAATTATATTAAGAGAGTTAATGTAATTATAAATAATATGATATTTTTTTTTCTAATATATAATCAAATAATTAATGTTAGTTGTGTGCACACTTACATGTATATAATTTGTAATTTAATTATATATCTTAATTTATGAAATTATTTTTAAAACTATACTTTATATGATCTATATAATATTTTATGATTAGATTAGATAAATTAAAGTTAACTCATTTGTATCTAAAGTATGTGCAAATGATCCTAAGAAAATTTCTCTAGTCAATTAACTAATGATATGTTGGTTATTATTATATTTTATAAAATAGAAATTTGAATATTAGTCTGAAAAATCAAAGGTAATGAGTGATCTAAAAAGTATATATCAAGGATAATGCATAAACCTAAAAAAGATTGAGCTAATTGCATGAATATATATATATATATATATATATATATATATATTATTGATAATATTTTTATTATTATATGTATTTTTTTAATTATAAAAATGTTATTGTACTATATAATTTTATTAAATAAATTTTTTATGTTCTAAAAAATTTACAGTTTATAATTATTTATAATATTATTATTAGTGTTTTTAACTTATATTATTACCATATTTCACTATTATTAACTTATATTATTAATATTATTAATATTATAAAAATATTATCATAATTCATTTTTGATATCCAAGTTTATCATAATTTACAACTATATCATCAATTGAAACATACTTCTCATAAAATATTGATAATGCTTAAAATTACTATGTAGGGTCAAAATAGTAACAAAATCATGAAAATCAATAACACCAAATCCCTTTTCAATATTTATATAAAGATAACATAACTAATGGACATTAAAACACGTTGCTTGCCTTGATAAATGATGCATATTTTACTAATAACAAATTATGATTTCTGCAATAATTATATTAGTTTTATATTCTACAATTTCTGAGAGATTAGACATTGATCTCCATTGAATTCACATTTCAATCTTATAACAGTAAGGAAAAAAAGCAAATTTATTGTTTTTAAAAAAACAAATTTAATATCTTAGTATTACGAAAGAATGTTTAGGGTTATAGTATATTTTACAATAACAATATATTTAAAATAACAATATTTGGTTTTGGTTATAATATAATTGATTTAATAATTATGTATAGTTTTAACTAATTAAAATATAAATAAAAGAGAGGTTATAATACAATAAATTTAATAATTATTTATATTTTTAGCAAACTAAAATATAATTTTTAGAATCTATTATTATTAAGAACAAAAACTATAGATGGAATAATTAATACTTTATAAATAATAATATTATAGTTCCTTAGTATATATTTCTTTTCTAAATTCAATAAGTTTAATATTGTGTGAGATGTAATAATAACGTATGAAATGCATAAAATGTATAAAATGTAGGTAAGTTTTGCATTATATATCCCGTAAAAAATAAATATAAAAATAAAATTGATGTTAAACTTTGTTAACGAAAACATAAACTTAGACTAATATTTAAAATGAATTGGTGATATGAAATTATAAAAAATGTGAAGCTAAATATAAATTATTATAATCAAAAATAATATATATATATATATATATATATATATATATATATGAGATATATAACATATTACGGATCCTGTATAAAATAATAATAATAATATAAAAAATAATAATAATGCAAAATAACAATACTAAATATTCATTAATACTAATAATATTAATTATAATAATAATAATAATAGAATAGTTTAGAATTGTAGATCTTCTACAAAATAATAATAATAACAATAGTAATAGTAGAATAATAATAATATTATTAAATATTTATTAAATACTAATCACTTTAACACTAATAATATTAATATATTATTAATTATGTATAGTAAAATAAAATTTTTATATGATTAAAATTTATAATTAAAAATTTTAGTTATATATTATATATATTATATTAAAATGAAATACATATTCATCATCGTTATTAAAATAAAACATAGGTGTATTATGCATTACGGATCTGATACAAAATAAATACAACAAAATATTTAAATTGAGTTTATAACAGAAATTAAAAAGAATTAGCCAAATGAAATTAAAGAAACAAACAGATGTGCATGAGGAATCGATGTTTCATTTGTTTTTTCTTTTTAATTTATATTTAAGTTTATAATTATATATAGTTATAAAATAATATTTTAAAAGAGAGTTTTATGATAAAAAAAACCTAAAACATTAATTATGGGTATTTATTATTTAGTGACAAATTAATTAAAAAATAATAATATTATTTGAATATTAATTTCTTTAAATAAATGTAATGGATAAATATTTGTTACAAAGATTTTAAAGATAAAACTTTACTGTGTTTAATGTATAAAAGAGGGACTTAATGATATATTTATTTAGCACCTATTGAATCAAATTTAAGGTTAATCATGTAATTGTGCATTCAACCAAGTCCAAGCATTGAAAATAGTTTTTTTTACTAACATTCTAAATATGAAAATAATAAAGTGTAATAAATTTATTAATTTTCAATAAATATAAATTCAATCTTCATTGAGTGTTAAAATTGTAGCCTAAATAAATTGATAAATAAATAAATTAATTAAAATAAAATATAACAATTGATTATATTTATAATAACAAACAATAATAGTAAAAGTAAGATTAATAATCGAGAAAAAGTATTAAAATGAATAATAATTATTGATAAATAGATTATAAATTAAGAAAGACGACGTGAATTGATTCTTGAATTTTTCTTCCATAATCAACTAATAACTATCATTAAAATAGTTCATCTACACTGTATTTATAAAAATAAAATAATATTAAAACTAACATTGTAAATGAAAATAGTGAAATGTAATAAATATATTTAATAAATATTTATTAAGATTTGTTGAGTAATAATTAAAGAAATAATTTAAAATAAAATATATTTATTAATTGAAATAATAATAACAAAAACAATAATAATTATAACAGTATTATTAATTACCGATTAAAACTTCGTTCATATTTAAAGAAATTTAAAATTATTAATAAAATAAATTAATTGATAAATTCTTTTAGAAATTAATCATGCAATTATTAATTATAAATGTATAAATTTAAAAGATTTCAAAATGTATGAAATAAATAAATTCACTCATAATTAAAAATTAAAAACAATTAATAGAATTAATTATTCGACTAATGAAAAAATTTAAAAAACTAATCATGATTGATTGTATAAATCAATCCTATGTGTAACGTCCCATTTAATTATTAAGCGAAATTAAAGGAAAACGTCACACAATACAAGTACAGTAGCGTAGTCCTGGGGTCTTTAACACAACCCCGACAAAACTCAGGCACACCACGATGCCAAAGGA
>Ga0214542_1012318_pt1 | contig 11120 bp, 5 predicted proteins | sample CNSS1metaG_FD_160096 | JGI IMG/M metagenome (GOLD analysis project Ga0214542, IMG submission 160096) | Root nodule microbial communities from cowpea collected in UCLA plant growth center, Los Angeles, California, USA - CNSS1 | ecosystem: Host-associated > Plants > Roots > Nodule | place: USA...
ATGAATTTAGTCCTTTTAACCAAATTTTGTTAAGTTTATCTAACGTTTCAAGTGCATTTCATGATAATATTTAAATTATTTACACTGTTTGACACATTTTTGCTTCAATGTTAACTTAAATACTATCTTGAAATGTGTTTGAAACGTCACATAAACTTAACAAAATTTGGTTAAAATGACTAAATTCATGCATTTTGAAAGATGAAGGACTAAATTGATATGAAGTTTTGATGAGGGACTAATTCCAAAATTCACTGAAACTTGAGGAATCAAAAACATATTTAACCCTAAAAAATATTTGGCGCGATGTTGAAGTACAAATAGCTAAAAAAACAAAAAGAGGTGTAAAAATATAATAAGCATTAAAACAAATCTCACAATGAGTTAAAAAGTTCAAGAACAATTATTTTTATATACTTTTTAAAAGGCAAAAACAAAGTAAATAATTACTGAAATTAATATCAAAATAAAATAAAATTATTGAATGCAAATAATTATTGAAAAAGTTGTTCTATTATTTTTATATGTTTTTAAGAAGATAAAATTTTAAAAGTTTTGAATAACTTCTTTTATTTTATTTTAACTTCTTTCTACTCTTATTTGCGTCCATCTCCTCCTATATATATATATATATATATATATATATATATATATATATATATATAATATAGATTCGTTTTGTGTAACTATTTAATATTTTTATTTTATCTGTAATCATATTTAAATCTCAAAACTATTGTTGTTTGACGTATATAATACACTTTTTTCATTTGAATTATAGATATAGATTATATATCAAAAATAAAATATAATAATATATAAAACCAATATAAATAGCAATAGCCTAAAAAATATCTAGGAAAAATTCATATAATTTTTGCTTAAAATAATATTGGATCCACCTCCTTCTCACTATTATTGGACTAATTAACTCTTTATCTTCCGTGACTTTTGTAATTCACATTGATCGGTTCAACCCTAAAGTTTCTCCTTTCCCTCGTGAGTCTTTGACTTTCTCCTTTAGGTGCGGTAGAAAAAACTTACAAAAATTAATTTTAAATAATATAATTCCAACATGTACAATTAAAAAATAATTTTTGCTTGAAACTAATATGTCATTGATTTGAGTGTAGCAGTAGAATTTGATGCCAATTGGTTTGGATAAGAGTAGACTTTGATTTTTTTTCCAAAACAAAATTTCTTTTGTAACTTTCAACCGACTTTAAGATTGATTTCACATACCATACTTTATTTTGACAAGTTTCTGTATCTCATTGAAATCAGAAACTGATCTAACTCAGGATAATGCAAAGTATATCTAGTGTTGTTTTTGCATCATAACATGATAAAAAAGAAAACCACCTAGATGAGTTTGCCAAAATCAAGAGTAACACAGTGTGTCAGGCTGACGCATGCAAATGCTGCGCCTAGAAGTAGACGAAAGAGATAAAAGGATGAAGACGAAGAAAAATATAAAAAATGTAATGAGTCACGGGTTACCCAAAAAAAAGGATTTGATCATATATTATTGAAACACCGAGTTATTGATGATCCAGAAAATGGTAGAAATGTTCAAAAGGCTGAAACTCAAAGCCATGCTGGGTTCTTCAAGGGGTTAACAACAGCCTTCACTTGCAAGTAGTTCTTAAGACTATACTCTCCTTTTTCTCTGCCCTGACCACTCATCTTGTAACCCCCAAAGGGGATTGCAGCATCAAATGTGTCAAAGCAATTTACCCAAACTGTTCCTACTCTCAGTGCCCGAGTCAAAATGTTGGCAGTGTCTATGTTCTTTGTGAACACTCCTGCTGCAAGCCCATAACGTGTGTTATTTGCTCTTTGAACTACCTCACCAAGGTCCCTAGGATCATCAAAACATAAATTAGTGCACAGATATGTAGCATAATACCATTCTCTTCAATCAAACAAACTCACACTTGTTGTTTTCTTACTTGAATTTTAATATGGATTGGACTGGACCAAAGATTTCTTCCTTCGCAATCCGCATGTCATCCTGGTGATAATTGTCACAAATTGAACACATTAGGAGTTGCATTTTTATTTTTCAGTCTAGTTTATAAGATGCTAAATGCAACTAAGAAGATATACCTTAACATTTGAGAAGACTGTTGGTTGAATATAGAAGCCCTTGTTGCCAAGTCTGTCTCCTCCGGTTTCAAGGGTAGCCCCACTTTCAACACCATATCTGATATACCTCAGGATTTTCTCAAATTGGTCTGAATCAATCTGATTGTTTGGATAGTACATGAAATCATCAGTGTATTTAGATGTTTTATAAGAATCATACATTAACCTATTTCCAGTCCTCACCAATTAGTATCTGAGTTGGTGGAATGTAAGGGAATTCTTAGCATTTTACCTGAGGACCTTGCTCTATTCCCCCCTTGAATGGATCACCAACAACACGTTTCAAAGCACGAGCCTTTGCTTTCTCAACAAACTCCTCGTATACACTTTCGTGTACATATGTTCGTGACCCAGCACAGCAACATTGTCCCTGAATGTCACAAACAACTCCAATCAACTTTTCCAAATCCCAGGACCAGTGATTGTTTTACTCAAGTGCACTATGCTTAATATACCTGATTAAAGAATAAAGCAAAGTGTGCTAGCTCAACAGCCTGATCTATGTCAGCGTCTTCACACACAATAAACGGGGATTTTCCGCCAAGCTCCAAAGTCACAGGCTTAAGATTGCTTTTAGCCGCCAATTCAAGGACAACTTTCCCAGTATCAGTGGAACCAGTAAAAGCAAGCTGTGACAGAATACCAAATATTCATACTGTTAAGTCATTATCGTGTTTATATGTCTAGTAATCCAAATAAATACCATATTAGGACTTGAAACTTTTACACAAGACAAGGAAACTGAAACTGATTGCCATGTAAATTTTACTGGCAATTTAATAGAATTTACCGTTCATGCCAACACTAAAATAATTATCACTATCCTCCTACAACGGCAAAGGTTAAGGTTTCCGCACACAGAATAAGAACAACAATGAATGTGTCACTTATTCAAGCAGTTTTGATAGATAACCTCACTCTCTCAATACATTACTTTTATCTGTAAACCAAAACATTATTTTAGGCAAATCATGAAAGAAAGAATTCACGCACGCTCCCTTGAAAACTAAGAACATCAATCAGTTTGGTATCTTGTTAAAAAAACTAAAACTGCAGTCATTGTGTGACAGAGGAAGTACATTTTAGTACCTTATCAACCTCCATGTGACTTGCAAGAGCAGCACCAGCAGTTGGGCCAAATCCTGACACCACATTTAAAACACCAGGGGGAAGTCCAGCCTGCCAGACAGATTACAAAATCAAAATGAAGATTGCTGATATTCTGAGTACATTAAACTCCATAAAAGCTATGCTTCTTACAAAATAAATATTGGTCAATATTATTAGCACAAACCTCAAGAAATAGTTTTGCTGCATATAAAGCAGATAATGGTGTCTGCTCAGCTGTTTTGAGAACAATGGTGTTGCCACAGGCCAATGCTGGTCCAACTTTCCAGGCAAACATGAGAAGAGGAAAGTTCCAAGGAATGATCTGACCCGCAACACCAATGGGTTCGTGCAAAGTTTGAACATGATAAGGTCCATCAGCTGGAACTGTTAGACCATGAATCTTATCTGCCCAACCTGGGGATCATGAAAACACAAGTGTCACCAAATTTTCACAAAATAAATAGGAGTAGGCTAAGTTCCACATTTTGTGTCCCACGTACCAGCATAGTATCGAATCAGACGAACAAGCATTGGAATCTCAATCTTAGCAGATTGTTCATAAGGCTTTCCATTATCCCAAGTCTCAAGTGCTGCAATCTCATCATTATGCTTCTCAATCAGATCAGCTGCACGTAACAAGATCTTTTGCCGTTCCTATAAAATCAAATAACAAAGAAGCAAAAAAGGGATTTCCCCCCGGAATCATGAGACCAAAGATCACGCCTTTGTGAACGACAGGAAAAGAAACATTATAGAGGAAGGTTATGATCAAATACATAAGCTGTCATCTTAGGCCATGGACCATGATCAAATGCTTTGCGCGCAGCTGCAACAGCTCGATCAACATCTTCAGAGTGACCCTCAGCAACATGAGCAATCACTTCCCCCGTCCTTGGATCTAAAGTTGGAAAAGTTTTACCTGATGCCACCAGAATCCGAATAGTCAGATACCCCCAACAGCCCCCTTAAAAATCAATCATCTTTTTTTTCTTTCTTTTGTTCTTCCATTTTTTCTGAGCCAAAAAACTCAACTCTGTGTCCCAAAAGGAAACAATTTTAGCAAAATAAACACTCACCAGAAGCAGCATCTACGAATTTTCCATCAATTAAGAGTTGGGTATATTCCACTTGCACTGCTGGTTTAATGGGTTCTTCAATGGCAGCAGCAGTGCTGTATTTACAGAGTCTCGACCCAAGGTAACTACTCCCACCTGAAAAGTTTTACCTTTTAGTCTTAAAAATTTTGATCCGTACACATAATTAATAAAAACCTCAAACGGCAAACCATAAATCCAAATCAAAGTACACAGTTAAACATCCATTCGAAGTGACACAACAACAAAAAACAGTAATTGTAAGTGAAACCGACGATTGAATGAACCTAACCGTACACTCTAACATATTTTCTTTGTCAAACAATAAGAAATCAGTTCAAGAAAGAACAGGAAAATGAAATTAACAAAACAGATAAAAAAAATCATTTGGTAACTGTTTTTAGACACAGAAAAATTATTGAGACCATCTTGAGATGAGGTGCGATGAAGAACACACCTCTACCTCGTGAAAAGAAGGAAGTCGAAGAAAAGGAGCGGATGAGCCTTGAAATTCTGAGTGGGGAAGCCATGCTATGAAGATGATGATAGTGTTTTTTCTCTCTCTCCACTGTCAAGCTTATAAATGGAGATTTGATCCAATTTTATGTATAAAATAAAACGCATGACCAACCCAAACTTGGTGGAATTCACTCCACGCTATAACCCTGACTTAATTTTAATTATTTATTAGCCCCTCGGCTTTGTCATATTATATAATAATATAATAATCTATGCATATATTCTGCACATGAGTTTAAGTATCTTTGTCCTATTCGAAATGGCATATCTTATCATTCTATGTTATCTTAATTATGAAATATGTTAATAATTAAAGTTAGAGTACAATAAATATTTTTGTTTTGTTATTGAATTATTTTTATGATGAAATCAAACGAAAAGAACTTCCCCTCCCAAAAAAAGGAAGAAAAGTACATCTTTTTGCTTCTAAAAGAAGAAAGATCGGTATAATAATGACGCATGTCCTTTTAATTTCCAACAGTAACGTTTCTTAAATTTTTTTCATTATTTGCATAAAAATAAATAGGGATATTCTTTTCCAATTTTAAAAAATATAGACCTGGTTTATATGCATGAAGTTATTACTTACTAATTTCTTTTATAGCTTTAGTAAATTACGAAGGACAGAATCAGATGAGTATATACATTTACGGACTTAATAAGATAGAAGTAATAATCATTGGTGAAAAAAAGTGTTCCAATATAACGTCATTGCATCTAATTCTTACTTAAATTACTTGAGTATTTTAGTATTTTTTAAATAAAATTTAAATTTATAAATTTTTGTTGATTGAAATGAACATAATTTGATCGATCTTTGTAAGCCTCATTTTTCTTTCAACTCTTAAGTATTTGGGCCTAGCCTGTCGTGGGCCTAAGGCCAGCCCAATAAGGAGACCCAATATCCCTTTCCAGTCCCTAATCCTTTCATTTTGTTCTATTTTTAGAAAAACCAGCTCCTTGTTCCCTCTCTTCGTCTCTTGTAAGAGCTCTATTAGGGCACAAAGGTTCTCCCCTTTGTTTCGAGCTAGCTAAGGGTATTCTACTTCCAGGTAAGGTAAGTGGAGCTTAATCGCCTCCTTCACTATTTTTCCTTTTACCCTTTGGACATGTCATTTTGGTTAGGGTTTGACCCCACACTTCGTTTTGTCCTGGTTTTCCACGTTTCAGCTTACTACTTTAGTCCTTGGGTTGTGGTGCTCCTTAGTGGTGGATCTGTTGCGTTTGTAGCATCTAAGCAAGGTAAGGGAAGCTAGGTTTTAACTGTTTAAAGTCATTTCTCCATGTTTTTTGTCTGATTGAATATCTTGGATGCTTGAATGATGTTTTGGATCTTATGGAATTGGCTTGTTTGTGTTCTGGTATGTTATTTTTGGGTATGTGTTTCTGCTGCATGCACGCAACAGTGACGAGTACTGTCATTCTCGCCCAAGCGAGCTCGTCTCGCCTAAGTTCTGCTCGAGCACCTCGCTCAGGCGGATGGCTCTTGTTTTGAGCGACGCATCGTCTCGCTCAGGCGAGAGTGACTCGCCCAAGCGAGTCCTCGAGGAAACCTGGTGTTCTTTGCTCGCGTTCTCGTCCAAGCGAGGGATCTGCGTTTTGGGCGAAAAGCGGTCTCGTTCAGGCGAGGAGGGCCCGCTTAGGCGAGAACTCGCAGAGTGCTCACTGTGCTACTGTTTCAAGTCTCGCTTAGGCAAGAATGCCTAACTTAGGCGAGATCATTGATGTCGCCTGGGCGAAGGCTTTTAGCCTAAGCGAGAACAGTGCAAAATTTCATTTTTAATTCCTTGTTTTTGTTGTGGTTGAATATTATTATGAACATACATGTGTTATTGGATTTGTATGAAATGAAAGTGGCGTGTTGAGATTAATATATGGCTTGGAACTGTTGGATGGTGGTATTGTGGCATGAGAATTGGATGTATGAGATAAAGGTGTTGGTTATGGTGTGAGAGACATGAAATTGGTATGAGATAGACGTAATTCCATGAGTCTCGTGAGGAGATCTCATGGATGTGTAGTGTATATAATTAAGATAAGGATTCAAGTAAGGATTGCATCCTAAAACTCTAAAGGATTAGTGAGTCTCATGTAGAGCAAACTAACCCAAGTGGTGAGAGTAGCGGGAGGCCCTAATCTTTGGCAGGATAATGGCCTTAGATGCTTGAAGGTTAACCTTGTGTGTGGTAGCGTGAAACCCATTGGTAATGGCTCTGCAGAGTAGTAGAGGCCACCACAAGTGCAAGTGTCCAGTGAATCCGATCTTATTATATTTATTCGGATAATTGAATCACAGTGTCTTGTTTGTTTGCTATAACATGATTTGTGCCTACTGTGTTGCATGTTTGGGGTTGCTCTATGTTCTTGCCTGTTGTAATATGTTAAAGTTAATTTTACACTAGCTTACCCTTTCATTTTTGTATATGTTCTTGTTTTGTTTTCTCGTTTGCGATGATCACCTTTGGTGGGAGCAAATGGGAGAAACATTGAAGATAGATTTGGTGGTGGCAGCGACACTGTTTAGTGGGGAATCGTTTATGGCTCCTAAGAGTAGTTTTAAGGCCTTGGTGCCTTTGTATTTCCTTTTCCTAAGAGTAGCTCTTTTGCAAAAATGTTGAACCTTTTGGATTATGTTTTGTTTATGGCATTGCGGTATGCCTAAGTTTCCATTCCTGTACACTCTTGAATAACTGTAACAGTTGATTTCTTATGTATGTTGTTCATCTGATTGCTCTCTATTATCATAACTTTGTGATGTGTTAATTTAGTAGATTAAATCTATTTAAATGGGATGTCACAATCTTGATAAATTATTTATAATTTTATACGTTTCATCAACAATATTATTCATTACAACCATTACTTTTATTCTCTTTTAAAATATATATAATTCAAAAAAATGTAAAAAAAAAATATTTCTTTTAAAATTATGTGGAATTAGATTGCACTTTAATAATTAAACATTACTTTTGCTTCTATGATAATAGAACATTCTTAATTAAATCATTAAAAATGCAAGTTAATAATATATTCATATTTACATTAAAATGAATATGAATTATTTAAAATATTAATATTTTTAATTGAGAAATAATTTTGAAATAAAAATACCAAAATTAAATCATAAAGAATAATTTATGGATATGTAATATTTTTTTAAATACTATAACATTTTATAAAATGAATAAAAAATTATTATAATAAAATTTTTATGAATTTTATTATTTTTTACTTTTATCTTTTATATTCATTTTAAATTGAGATAAATAGTGTGAGACTTTTCCATCTCCTTTTTACATATGAATGTTAGAACTAGGGATGGCAACGGGTCGGTTCGAGTACAGATAGTGTCTACCCGCAACCCGACCCGCCAAAAACAAATCCACCCGCTACTTGCCCGTTTACCTATCAGGTATCCGCTTGAAAAATATCCGCGAATATTTTTAAAATATCTGCGGGTACCCGTGGATACCCGATACCTACAAATATTTACAAAAATTTATATTTTATAAATTTTTTAATATAAAATTATAAAATAAAATATAAATTAAATTATAATTAAATTATAATTAAATTATAATTAAATTTGACATAATAAAATATACTGTTAATTTTAATTAAATTTAACTTAATAAAATATAAATTAAATTTTAATTTTAATTTTTTACAGGTAACGGGTACTCGCGGGTACGGATAGTATGATACCCGTATCCGACCCATTTATAAGTGGATATTAAAATACCTGCTACCCACGGGTATTTAATACTTGCGGGTAGTAACTATCCGCCGCGAATATCCACGAACGTGGGTATTTTTGCCATCCTTAGTTAGAACACACAACCTAAAGATGCAATGCAACCTGACTTACCCCATTTTGGCTCATCCTATTTTAACATGTCTCTTATTTGACCTGCAAAAGGTGATTCAATTTGGCCTGCCTCGCATAAAAAGTGCAGGTTAATTTCTTTGACTCGTCCCTCATTAATGTTTGGCGGATTTGCGGACCAACCCGTAGTCCGCATAAGAAATTATTTATTTTGTATTGTTTTTATCAAGGTGTAGAATTTTAACAACCTTATTTTTTATTTAATTAAATTAGTAAAAATAAAAAAAATCTATAAACCTATTTCTTAAAAAAAATTCAAATTTTCTAATTTCTAATTTTTAAATACAATTATGTTTGAAACACAAAAATGTATTCTATATGATAATAGTAACATCCATATTTTGAAAATGATTATATTATTTATTTTATCTTTGCTTTAAAAATAAAATTTAGAAAGTTTTACATTTTATTAATAATTTGTATTTTATCTATTGAACGTTGAGAAATAAATAAAATAGTTTTTAAAGAATATTGCAACTAAGATAAAAATAATAGTGAAAATGATTGATAAAAACCAATAATATAATTAATTTAATATGTATATATTAATTAATTATTAAGAAGATGGTATTTACTTTTATATATATATATATATATATATATATATATATATATGTGTGTGTGTGTATGTGTATGTGTACGTGTGTGTTAGTTATCGAAAAAAATTAAATGAATCTTTTAATCTTAAATCTAAGAGAAAAGAAAAGATAAGAAGAAAAAAAATAATAAAATAGAAAAAAAAGGAAAAAGAAAGATATTAGAAAAGAAAAATAAGGAGATAGATGAGATGAGATCACATTTAATATTTACTTAAAATTTTGGCTTATAAATATGTATGAATGTGATAGTAAGGTAAAAAAGAAAGAAGGAGTAATGATTACTAACATGAGATAAAACTACATTAAATGCACATGTGATGATTATTATAAAAGACTAGCTTATAAATAGGTGAATTAGATAACAAGTAGGCAAGTGTGCTTTTGGGAAGAGTAAGAGAGAGAAAGAGAAAGAGAAAGAGACACAAATTTGGTGTAAGATATTAACCGATGTCAAAGTAAATTAATTCGGCTTACATGGAGTGACTCATCATGAGATGAGTTAAAAAAGGACAAGTTCAACATGACTCACTTTTTGGTCAGTTAGAAATTTTGCAATCTATTGTCTGACCCACCACGGGTTGGTAGCTTAGTAGGTTGGCTCACTTACGAATATTTTTTTTTGTTTGCAATTTATTTTATATATTTATTGCATTACAATAATGAGAGTGAATTACTTAATTTATTTTTTATAATAGTGGAATCAAATTGTTCACCTAATTCTGGAGATAGTATTATAAAGATAATACTTAAAGATTAAAGTAGCAACATATATAATATAACAAGCAAATTAATTAAACATTTCAACTATTCAAATATTATTAAGCAATATTCTAGCATTTAAAAATATGAAATTGTGAACCTACATAATTAGAATTAATAAATAATTATATCAATTTTTTAAAGTGGTAAAAAAATGTTGGTGGGTTGTGTGGGTCAATTCACCTTCAATCCAGCTCGAATTCGTTTAACCTGTGGTTTAAGTGAGCCGAGTTCGGTTCAACCCACTTTTAAAAACACTTAATTTTTCTCAACCCAACCTGGCTCGAACCCATGGTGAGTGATATTAAACTATTTTTATGTTAATCTTAAAAAATTCACCTATGTTTTATTAAGCTTTAATATATATATATATATATATATATATATATATATATATATATATATATATATATATATATATATATATATATATATATATATTTTATTTTTTTTTTTATATATATATATATATATATATATATATATATATATATATATATATATATATATATATATATATATATATACCTCCATTTAATCTGTTTTCAGTTACGCATTTGTCATATTTATTTATTTTATGTAATTTATCTTTAGTTACATAGTGATTCTATTTATTTAATTTATCTCCCACGGGTGCTATTTATTTATTTTATGCAATTTATCTCTAGTTACCTATCCTATTTATTTATTTTCATTTAACTGATCTTCAGTTACATATTGGTCTTGTTTATTTATTTTATTTTATTTATCTTTCATTATACACTTGTCTTTTCTATTAATTTATGTTTGTGTTATTATATTTGTTCATAACATTTTTATTCATATATAATTATTTGTTTTATTTTGTATTATTTTAAACATCACTATTTTATAATTTGAATATATATATATATATATATATATATATATATATATATATATATATATATATATATATATATATATATATATATATATATATATATATATATATATATATATATATATATATATATATATATATAT
>Ga0214542_1012320_pt1 | contig 11118 bp, 8 predicted proteins | sample CNSS1metaG_FD_160096 | JGI IMG/M metagenome (GOLD analysis project Ga0214542, IMG submission 160096) | Root nodule microbial communities from cowpea collected in UCLA plant growth center, Los Angeles, California, USA - CNSS1 | ecosystem: Host-associated > Plants > Roots > Nodule | place: USA...
CCCCATAGACCTCAACCCCACATGGAAACCCAATTCATACCAATTTCACACACCATTCAATTCACAAGCAGATTTTCTTCCTTCAACGCATTTTTGCACTCATACATGATTATTTTCAACATCACAAATAGCACAAAATTCACCACGAACTAGAAATTGGCCAAAGCAGGAAGCGTCGCCTGGCGGGCCACGCACAGCCACCAGGCGGTTCAAGGGAACCCAGAAAAATAGGGCTTACATATATGTGCCGCCTGGCAGCGCATGAACGGCCGCCAGGCAGTTTCTGGAGAATCCAGAAACGCGAAGAAAATCAAGAATAGACATGTTCTACTCTTTCATTATGATTTAGATCATATATTCAAACGATAGCAAAATAAAAATAAGCAATAAGAACTCCCCTAACCTGAATGCCTTGCTTAATTTGACAAGTTCTCTATTTCCTCCTTGATCGCCAATAGCCTTCTTGATTCTTCTCAATTCAGCTCCTGGATGACTCTCTATCTCACGTTTTCTCTCTGGTTTTTCTCTCCCAAAAGTGCAATACCAATCCAGGCCAAGAAAACCCTCTTTCTCCCTTCAATTTGCCTTTTAATTACGTCTTAATGAAGGTTAATTAGCCAAAAACGAAAATTGGTTTTATTGCTTTTGATAAGTGTCATTCAAGACCATTATGGGTTGTTTTTCATCCCTTTTGGCTACCTTAACGTGGCTGCTGGATTCTCTACCTCTTCTCTTCTTTGCCAAAAAATCGTTTAGCAAAAAGAAAACTTAATTTAGGTCTCACCAAGGTTTGTACCCCTAACCATGCAAATATTAAGTCAATGCTAAACCATTAAGCCAATTCATGTTTCTTGCTAACTAACATAATTCAAATACTATATTCTTACTTAACACGCACATTCATATTATTAAAACAATAATAATTAAATAACACATAATTGGCATACATAGGACTTGAACTTAAGTCCTCTCACACATTTAAGTACTCTCAACGACTTAAACTAGTACTTTTCCATGTGACATCAACCACTATTAAATTCCATAAAGGCTTCCACGACCCGCATTTATTAATTATTTATTTATTTAATTAATTAAATTTCACGAGTCTTACAGAAACCATGCTATGGACCATACTCCGTAACGTCGGGTGGAGTTCCCAATACGAATAACATTCGTAACATCCCAAGACTACCAAATTCGATAGTTTCATACCAAAAAGGGCAATCTATTTGGATCTTGTACGATCCACAACTCGCACACTCACACCAGCAACACTCACCAACCCGAGCCACAACTCAAGAGTTCCTCGTGTTCATCGGCCATCCCGAGCCACAACTCAAGAGATGCCATTCCGAGCCACAACTCAAGGAATGCCACGTGCTTAACCCCTATCTCGAGCCACAACTCAAGGGATACGTTCCGAGCCATAACTCAAGGAACACCAACAAGTTGACCTTTGAGATATCACCCAAGCCTTGTAGACCACGCACATCTAAAACAATCAAAACACAAGTCTGGCCTCTGCATTATTGCTTGACGCTACTCCTAAGCTACCAGGCGAAATTCGCTTCTAGATCGCCTGGCGGGGGATACGTGCCGCCAGGCGCCAAGTGCCTTTGATCCCTTTGCTTCTACAGGTATCGCCTGGCGGGATGACCCTACACCTTCTAATAACAATCCTAATCTCAACTGCCCATCAATACACTAAAACATGTAATCCCAATCCTACTTCTTTTACTCACACTTACCTTTCTAACCTCCAAGGTATTCATAATAGCGTATTTCTGCATTATCTTTACAACCGTATTTCCTTTTAGCCATCCAATGCAATTCAAACCCGCGTCCCCAACACTCTGAACGCAAAACAACAACTACATCCACCGCTGTTGCCTGGCGGCAAGCTTCCCTCCACCAAGCGGTGCATTAGTTCTGGGAAAAATTCCAGAATTTCCAGCACCTGCCAAGTCTCTCTCATTTTCCCAATCCTTTATTTGGTCTATTTCCGCAATGATGCAGTTCACCATGATCACATTTGTACGATTACTTAGCTCAACTATATCCAGTAACATTTGATAGTGTAATCAAATTACAGTTACTCTCTAAACATCAAAATCCCCAATTTCCAACCTTAACATGAATTGTTCATATTTTCCCCAATTCATTTCCACTCGCATTATAATTCAATAATCATAGGCATCTAATACTCATACATCAAATGAAGCTCCCTTATTCCCCTTCCAAAATCCACCAAGAAAACCCAAAACAGCCAAAATGAGTCAAATTTGGTTCGCGTCGCATGGCAGTAGTTCATCACCGCCAGACAATTCAAACAAAACCCAAAAATTGGGCGAATTAGGCATGTGTCGCTTGGCGGTAAGGATTGTACCGCCAATCGATTCCTCTTCAGGAACCTAGAATCATGTAAATAAGGATGAGTCTCCTAGCGGCAATTCATGACCCGCTAGGTGATTTTTGAAAAATTCTAGAAAATACGAGATACACACAGCCATAGCACAATACATGCATTCAATTAATCATATAGTTCATGCAATTAAACAATACGAAATAACATGTACGGTTCCAGCTCTTCTAACCTGAATTCCTTACTCAAATATGCACAATTCTTGAGCCCTTGATCTCGATTCACTTTAGCTCGTGATTCCTCCTTCAAGACTCTTTCTCCACTCTCACTTATCTCTCTTTACACACACTCAACTCAGCCTTACCACTCACTCTTAGTTTCTATGCCAATTTTTTTTTTCAGAAAACCTTCTATTCTCAAGTTTGTAGCCATTTATTTCATGAAATTAATAAAAAACAATGCTCATTCAAGAACCATTACGGTGGTCTTCCAGCACCTCTTGGTTGCCCCCTTCACGAGTAGGGTTTTCTGTGCCTTTTCACATTCATGCCAAAAGAAATTAGCAGAAAGAAAGTTTAATTTGGGTCTACCAACGTTTGAACCCATTACCACACCAATGTCAAGTCAATGCACAACCATTCAATCCATTCATGTTTTGTGATAATTCCTATAAATATAAGATTATATTATCACTCCCCACGTTCAATTATATTGTTAAAATAATGCACAATTAAAATAACACATTTAAGTCCTTTCACATAATCAAGTACTCTCAACAATTTGAGCTAGTACTATTCTACATCACAATGACCAATATTTAATGTCACAAAGACTCCCACTACCTGCATTTATTAATTAATTAATTATTTAATTAATTAAATTTCGCGGATCTTACACTAAGCCCCGTGAGGAAACCCTCTTTGAAACTAGTGTATCAGGGAGGAAACTAGATCTACATAGAAAGAGTACTCCTAGGACATTGAATGATATGCAAAGTAAGTAAACAAGATGGTAGTTGTGTAGTAGAAGATAAGATGAAATCAATTCATAGCCCCTACTCCACTCAATATATCTAATTACTACTATTTTATTTGCTTGCATTCTTTATCAATCAAAAAACCCAAAAATCAAACTACCAATATACTTGCTAAATCCCTGTGGATACGAAACTTATTAACACTACTACGTACCAGTACACTTGCTGTTAAATTAGATTTGTCTAATATAACCCAACCAAGAGGGGGTGAATTGGTTATTGAATCTTTTACTGATTTTAAATGAATCTTGAAGGTTTCTTTAATCTTTATACTCCAAATAACCAGTTTTACAGTTCTGTGTTAATGGACGGATTAAAGCAATTGAGAAAGGCATAAATGATGAGAGAAACAAAGAACACAACAATTTATACTAGTTCGATTCAAGATGAATCTACGCCCAGTCTTCTCCTAAGCAACCCACTTAGGAGGATTCCACTAAATCAATAGAGTTACAAGAATTACAAGAGCATCTATATAATTCAAGATCCTAAAGACTAAGGAGCTTGATCTACAAATCAAGAACACCCCTTAGATGCAATGCATATACACAATTGCACCTAGACCTTCACTTCACACAATGAATCAACTTTAAACAGAAATACAATAAGAAAAGAAACAAGGAACGAATACACCTAGTGGATGTGCAGATTTATCACTTGATTCTAGATCCAAGCTTGACCCATCAAGGTTGAATCCATCGTCAATCTTCTTGAATCTCCAATTGAATGATCTCCCAAGAAAGCACAAGAACTCTATGGATCTCAAACAAGAAGTCTCTCAATTCGTTTTTCAGTAATTCAATTTTTTTCTCTCTACTAAAACTGATTTCACAAATTGATTTTATACTAGAGTTTTGCTGCAGACAGTTGTATCCTGACAATAGATCAACCACATTAGACTATACATGTCATTTGCATTAGATGATCTAAAAGTTGCATTTGTTAGATGGTATGTTGGATGATCATATTAAACAATATTTTTATGCATGCTAAGCAACATGATTACACAATATGGTATAAGATAGTGTAAATTATGTGTTATAGTATATGCATGATCTAAATATTATCATATTCTTTGCATCATCATATACAATCGTGTTTTGAAAATTTCCACGTTACTTTCATACAGAGTAGGTAAACATATTTAATATATGTGATACAAATTACAATGGGTAGATACATGTACTAAACTCACATAGGATACATGCATCATATGTTATGTGTTTTATATGCATTAGATCACACATTATAATTGTTGTGCGCAGATATTAGTCTATATAATTTTGAAAATTATGTGCATCTTATTATTGTTTTTATACAAACTTATTATTATTTAATCAATTTTTTTAAAACAAATTATATTTTTCTTTACATATAATCTATTATTTTGGAGAAAAAAAATTATGCACAAAATTATTTTCTAAACTTGAATTTTATTGGCAAATCTCTTTAAATAAAAAATTCCCATAAATATAAAATGTTCCTTTATCTGGTTGATGCAAACTTAAATTACATCTTTAATCTCTCAACATTTTCTCAACTCGGTAAAACAATGATGCACTCTAAATATGATAACAGTAAAACGTATAGGAAATAAGCATATAGAAATATACATATAGAGAAAAAGCATACATTAAACATATAAAAGAAAGTAATGCTCTTTGTTTGCATTTTCTTTGTATTACTTAATGTTGATTTTTTGTATTTGTATCTAAATCTTCTTTATATTTCAATTTGTTGTGAATGTATTGCTATGAAATTGTTGTTTTGATATTATTGAGTTATTATAATGTTAATAAGTTTGAAAGCTTTGATATGCAATATGCTTTGATAATGTTTTTTCTTTTAAAAAAATCCTAGTCAAATATCATTTGCTTTAATATGTTATACACTCATATCATTAAATATTGTTAAACTCTGATATTGTGTTATCAATCGTTGTGCTAATTTGGTATCTTAAATTTGTCAAGTTATAACTTGATAATTGTATACTTTCAATGTTTAACACCTCTGGTTTTGTTTCTCTCATACTTTGTTTCAAAACAACATTGACACATTTTTGTTGTTGACAAAAAAGGGAAGAAATCAAGGTTAAATAAAAAGGAGATTTCAAGAAGAAACATTAAACATTTTTATTCCACTATCATGCATTATTTGTGATCATATATACAAAATTAAGATGCTTTGATTATATATTAAATTATACTCTGATAATGATATTTTGAAAATGTTTTAAGTGACTTGTATTTCATACTTATAGTTTTTGTCATCATTAAAAAGGGGGAGATTGTTAAGACCAGAAAATATAGGATAACCATTTAGACAAAAGGTCTAAGTAGTTTTTATTATAACAAACACTATACAGTATGATGAAAGGTCTTATTAGTTTCGAAGATAACAAACACTATATGAAAATAAAGATATAAGTGGTTATTCATATAACATGTTTAGTGTTGCATATGAAAGCTCTCAAGTTGTTAAATTGTGTGAGAACAAAATGGCTAAAAGAATATTGTCATGAAGCATCATATGTTACAGGCTACAAGCTACAAGCATCAAATGCTACAAGTTACAAGCATTAAACATTACAAAGAAAAGAACTGACTAGACATTATTAAGTCTTGCATCTATAGGACCTCGTTTGGTGCATTCTACTTTAACTATTCTTAATTGTTTTTATTGCTCTTATAATTTATTATTTCCATAATTTAATAAGTTTAAATAAAATTGAGAAGCTACAACTTTTTAAGTATTTATAAATAGTTAAATTTGAATTAAAAGATTTCATCAAAATAAATTATATCTTGAAATTGAAATCTTTGTTAAATATCAAACAATCATTTTATCTATGTATAGAAATATTTTGATCATATATTTGATTTATCATGATTACATATTTGATTCATCCTGATTATGTATTTGATTTATCTTGATTAAATCAAATTATATCTGATTATGGTATATGCATAATATGTTTGAAAAAGTTTCCTTAAGTAGGAAAAATCTATATGTTGGAGAGAAGATAATATTAATACTTTATATATCAAACATTCTCTGACAGCAAAACAAGTCAATAAAAAATAATGAAGTTCTCTCTGAAGATAGAAATAATGGCTTAAAGCTTTAAAGAATAAATTTTAGCTTCAACATAGAATATCCTAACAAATGAAGAAGTCCAAAGAAAATTATTTGGAAATAATACTACAACATTCCTTTTATATGAAGATTGTGATGTATGTTAATAGAAAATCAAATATTATGTTCTCAACGATCATATCATTTGAAGAATTCAAATGAAGAAGATTCAAGTAGAAAAGCTACAACAAGAAAGCAATCAAAAGAAAAAATATCATATACAACATATTTTAAGAAAGATAAATTCCAAAGAAGAAATAAATATATGAATTTGGAAGCAACATAAATTTATTCAATCAAGAAGATTTCGAAGAAGAAACAAAAATAATCAAAGAGGTTGATGTGAAAACGAGATTTTTAAGATTCAGAATTAAAGAAACTCAACGATTATGTTCTTCCACATGTCTATAAATACAAAGACTAAGGTGAAGAAAAGACATGAAAGAATAAGCACGAACAAAAAGTAAAATACACAATAAATAATAAAAATACAAAGAAAGATATATTGAGCTTATATAGTCAAATTAAATAGTTGTGAAAAGTAGTAAGTGTGTCATTAGCCATTACAAAATCATTCACTTTTTTTAAGTATACACAAGTGAACTTCATTTTCACTCTCTTACTTTGAGAGTGATTTTCATTATTCCATTTGAGAGTTCTTGATTAAGAAGGTTATACTTAAATATGTTTATTCTTGTTACCTAGAAAGGTAGACACTCGAGATGCCTGAAGAGGTTGATATTCATGCTATAATCAACTTGAGATATTTGATTAGTGTAACTTCTTAAGCTTGGTGCTTAAGAAATTGGATGTAACCCAACTTAAGAAATTGGATATAACCCTTGTGTTAAGGGTGAACCATTACAAATTCTTTGTGTGCTTTTTTTTACACTTTTATTTTATTATTATATATTTGTGCAAAATATTTAAAATATCGACAAACTCTATTAATCCCCTTTTTAGAGCCATCTTGCACCAACATATATGTGTATGTATACATATATGCATACACACACATACACATACATATACATATACATATATATATATATATATACATATATATATATATATATATATACATATATATATATATATATATATATATATATATATATATATATATATATATATATATATATATATATATATATATATATATATATATATGTATGTATATACATATACATATATGTATATACATACATATATATACATATATGTACATATATACACATATAAAAAATCATATACAACAAACATCCAATCATACCTCTTTCTCTCTCTCTCTCACACACACATATATACATATATATGTATATATACATATATACATATGTATATATATACGTATGTATATATACATATGTTATTAGAAAGGATATTGAATATGGGTCTCAATGAGATTGTCATGACTCTATTAGCTATTAGACTCATGTAGGAAAATAACTAAGTAGTGACAATTGAAGTTGGTTCTTATAATCCAGAGAGGAGGTATATATGAAATATGGACCATATCTTTAGATGGATAATAGAAACTTACCTTGTTGTATGTGAAGACTTAGTCCCATGGGTGGGTAGAACCCGTAGGGAAGGTGTAACCCAAAAATCTACTAGGAAGTCGTATGATAGGTGCAAAATATTTGAAGTTTGATTCAATACCTTAATCTTCAGGACATAGAACATATTATAATGTAAAAATGCATGTTGGTGATTGGTATGTGTACATGATGAACTGTGTGATTGTTTGATGACATGTATGCTTACCCTTTGTTTTGGATTTGTATGGTTTTTGCTATGGTTGTGTGGGTGGCAGATGAGTAGAGGATAATGTAGATGATGATGAACAAAGGTAAAGGATGGAGATGTTGCCTTAGTCTTAGGGAATTTGTGTATATGTATTTCTTCATAAAGAATGTAAACATCTTTGTGTGTGTATGTGTGTGTTGCATCAAATGATCCACCTCATTAATATGCTCTAGACAATATGTTGAATTACGTTTGGTAGATGTTTATCTACGTGTGTAATATAGGTAATGTGACACCATAAATTGGGTGTTACAATAATTCTTTTTCAACAAATTTCACCATGAAATCAATTTAATATTCCTTAAGTAATCTAAGTATGTTCTTAATGATGAATTGGGTTAAAATCACTTTTTGATCATCAAATTAGTTTCATAATTAAACTTATTAGTCAAGGGAAGAGTGAATTTCATGGGAAAGCTAGTAAAATCAACACCCTACTCTTCTTTTATCATTTCACATTTGTCTATCTTTATTACTATTCTTAATTTTAGTCATTTGATTAATATTTGATATTTTATAGCAAAAACCTAAAATTTTTATTTGGCTCTTTGTTCTTTTATTATATAAAATAGTGCATTTATTCTTGTTCTCTTGATACAAACCATTTAATTAGTTTTTTTATTAAGTAATTATACAACAAGTCTCTTCGGATTTTATACTTAAACTTATGTTCATTTAATTCTTACAACAAATTGGTAGGCTTGTTAAAGAGTCGTCAATAATATTCTAATGAATGTTGTTAGAAGTAAACTATTAGCTCCAAAAATGAAGTTGAATAAAGCTTAACAAATGCTTTGGAAAACCTTTTTTGAATCATGATATCAATTAGATATTGGTAGAGGGTTATCTAATAAGTTTGAAATACATTCACAAATTTCTTTTTTAGAACCATTTAGCACTTGTGCATGAGTAATAGAAATAACATTGAACATTTTAGTTTACATTAGTTCATCCCAACTACAATTACATTCAATTTTCCTTTACCAACTACAAATGGTTTCACTAATCAAATATGATTACAAGTGTTATATGTTTCTAAATACAGATAAATACATTAGCATTTTTTTCTTACAAATGAATAAAGAAAAACAATTATTGTTATCCCTTTATCAACCCCTAAAATAAAGAACAACAACATTGTGTCACTCTTGACCGAGTTCCTAGTGTCACTTTTAGCAATGCAACAAAATTTATTTGGTGTTTGTAAGGAAAAATATTAAAGAGAGAATATATGAATTGAATACACCTTGCACTAGATCTTAACTTCATATAAGTGAAGGATTACAAAGAAAACTCTCACCTAAAAGTCGCCTAGTAGATAAACTTTCACAATAAACACTTATAAGCTTTGAGAATATTTTGCATGCAAGTCTTATATAACTATTGTATATTTCACTATGTTCATTTACATGACTTCTCTTCCATTTATAAATGTATTAAAAATAAGCATTATAGGTTGCTTGCTTTTCCATATCTTTTGTGTCAACACTTTTTTTTTAACATACTTGACTTTTCCGTGACAACTTTTACTATTACACTCAACGTGCATAATGAAAAGTAACTTTTACTTTGCATTTTCTTCTATGTTTCTAAGAACAATGTGTTAAGCATACAAACTCAAATGGTTGGTATGCTTTCTCAAAACCAATTGCGAAATGTGATTCAACTTCATTTAAAGGTAGATTTTCCTATGTTAGACTAATGCATCTAGTAATTTCCACATATGAGATTCGTTTACTAATTTTTCATAGTAATATAATTGTCACATAATATATTATTTACTATTTCGTCACGAGGATATTCATCCTATTGTCTTATAAATATAAAGTTGGAACTAAGTAAAATATAAATAAATTTTGTTGGGGGAAATGGTAGGAAAAGTATGATGATTTCATAATGATGGTTAAGGACCTCTTTTAGACCCTAGTATTAAGCACTAACCAACTACACATCCCTTATTAGGTTTTCATTTCACATCAAATTTTGGTGCGCAAATTGTTCAAAGTTGGGTAATCTAGAGACACTAAAAACTTCTCTTTGTTAGCTTTATCTTTGTTTTTCTTGTTGATTTCATGCTACAAATCCCTTTAATAAACTAATTATTCCCAAAAAAGTTGAAATATATTAAGCCAAAGCTAAGTGATTAAGTTGCGTATCCAACTAATAAAATTGACCAAATGAATTTTCGTGATACCTTGCTCGTCATGAGTTTAAAATTTTTTTATTTCTCTTCTAAGTTTTTTTCTTTATTAATGATTCTCCTGGCTAATAATATACACAATTTGAAGAAAAAAAATATTTTGATAATTAGGTTTTAAAATTTATTACAACATATTTATTTATTCATTAATATCTTCATTCATGTATATATAGATAGAGTTAGCAAATCCATTAATTGAATTTGCCTTACACAATTATAGTTTTTGCAATATATTGAATATTAAACACTAAAATCCTAATTGTGATTCCAAAGGTGGAGTTGGTGGGACTTCTCGTTTGATATCATAACCATTACTGGATTGTATGAAGTTGTTGCGGGCTGGATTTGAACCTGGTGGGACGAGTTTGTTGTGGAGTGGATTTGAACCTGTTGGGACTTCTCGTTTGATATCATAACCATTACTAGATTGTATGAGATTGTTGCGGGCTGGATTTGAACCTGGTGGGACGAGTTTGTTGTGGAGTGGATTTGAACCTGTTGGGACTTCTCGTTTGATATCATAACCATTATTGGATTGTATGAAGTTGTTGCGGGCTGGATTTGAACCTGGTGGGA
>Ga0214542_1012322_pt1 | contig 11113 bp, 8 predicted proteins | sample CNSS1metaG_FD_160096 | JGI IMG/M metagenome (GOLD analysis project Ga0214542, IMG submission 160096) | Root nodule microbial communities from cowpea collected in UCLA plant growth center, Los Angeles, California, USA - CNSS1 | ecosystem: Host-associated > Plants > Roots > Nodule | place: USA...
TATGATAAGTGAATTTGCGTTTGAATCAAGGATGTCAATACGGTTTTAATCACTGTAGCATTTAATTTAAACTGTTGATTAGCATTCTGAATCTGTCTGCCAAAGCCCCCCCCCCCCTCTGTGTTATTGTTGTGTTCATCTGGAAATTTCGCTTTGAATGAAAATATTGGTCGTTGGGAGACGGCTTGGTTCACTTTCATATACTATATTTAATGTTTTAATTTGGTGGGGTACGACCTCTATCAAATTTACTTAGAATGATGACATTAACTATAAGGAAATATTTTTGCTTTTTTCTACAAAAGATTCTTTTAGAATTATCATGCCATTAGTAGCTCATTATGATATTGAGTTGTATCAAATGGATGTTAAAATTGTCTTTTTAAATGATGATTTAGAAGAGGATGTTTATATGCACCAACTAGTAGGGTTTACTAAAGAAGGAAAGGAACACATAGTGTGTAAACTTAAGATATCAATATATTAAACAAGCTTCTCAACAATGGTATATTAAGTTTAATGATAATATTGTGTCCTTTAGATTTAAGGAAAACATTGTTGATCAGTGTATATATCTGAAGGTAAGTGGGAGTAAGTTTATAATTCCGATTTTGTATATTGATGATATCTTGCTTGTGACTAATGATCTTAGTCTATTAAGTGAGACTAAGAGGTTTCTCTCTAATAACTTTAAAATGAAATATATGGGTGAGGCATACTATGTAGAGGTGTCAATTTGGCCCCTAGCCCATGGGCCAGCCCTGGCCCACTCTTCATAAAGCCCCCTTTTAGGGGGCCCTCAAATGAGGGGGCTAAAAAAAAGCCCCAGCCCCCAAAGCCCCCTCTCTAGTGGGTTAGGGCTAGGGCTAAGGTGGGTTAGCCCCCCAAATAATACTACATTAAGTCAGAGTCAAAGATTAAGTTGAGCGACCCGAACGGGCCCGATCGGGTCGTCGGACCCGTTCGGGTCGTCTGGCACGTCTGGGTCGTCGGGCACGTTTGGGTCATCGGGCCCGTCTAGATCGTCGGGCCCGTTCGGGTCGTTGGGCCTGTCTGGATCATTAGGCCCGTTCGGATCGTCGGGCCCATCCATGTCGTCAGGCCTGTTCATATCGTTTGTCTCGTCCGGGTTGTTGGGCCTGTCCGGGTTGTCGGGCATGTCCGGGTTGTCGGGCTCGTCTAGGTCGTATGGCCTATCTTGGTCGTTAGGCCCATCTGGCTCGTTCGGCCCGTCTGGGTTGTCGGGCATGTTTGTGTCATCAGTCCCATCTGGGTTGTCAGGCCCGTCTGGGTTGTAGGACCCGTCCGGGTCGTCGGGTCCATACGGGTCGTCGGGCTTGTTTGGGTCAGGTTCGTCGGTCCTGTCCGGGTCATTGGGCCCGTCCAGGTTATCGAGCCTTTTCGGGTCGTCGGGCCCTTCCATGTCGTTGGGCCCGTCCGTGTTGTCGGGTTTGTCCTGTATTCGGGCCCGTCTGGGTCGTCGGGCCCATTCGGGTTGTTGGGCCTGTTTGGATCATCGGGCCGGTTCGAGTCGTCGTTCTTGTCGAGGTCGTAGGGCAGGTCCGAGTCGTTAGACCTATTCGGGTCGTCGTGCTTGTCCGGTTCGTTGGGCCTGTCCCACAGATAGTAATATATTTTAAAAAATAATATATTTTTCGTGTGGAAGATGAAAGCCCATGGGTTGGCCCTGGCCCACAGGGCTTTTGTAGGGTTTTTGGCCCTGTGGGCTTCTTTGTTGGGGGCTTTTTTTCAATGTGGGCTTTTTCGGCCCTAGCCCACATGGGCCAGGGCCAAACCCTGTGGGCTGGGCCAAATTGACACCTCTAATACTATGTGATAGGAATAGACATATTCCACGATAAATCACAAGGATTGTTAGGTTTGTCCCAAAAAGCATATATTAATAAAGTTTTAGAGAGATTCAAAATGGATAAGTGTTCAACATCTCTTATTCCAATTGATTGAGGTCGTACCCAAAAAAATAAACAGTTAGAATATAGTAATTAGGAAGTTATCCTAAGGTCGTTTCCCATGTGGCCAATGTCCTCAATCAAAGGATCCAAATACAACACAGAGGGGGTTAGTTTTAAAACGTAGTTCAACAACAAAATAGCGAACAAAAATAAAATTCATTAAAACAGTGAATGAAAAAATACTGACACCTTGGATTTGAATGCAACTCCATCAATCACAAGTAACGAAATTAATTATTCTTTCCAGATTACTCTCATGAAACCCAATATTAACTATCTAAGCGTAGATTAACACAAGTTCATATTATGCAGTTAAACAAAGCATGTTGTGAACAACCCACACACATTAAGCATGAACACAAGTTGATTACGGTGTAGAAACATGATTATGAGATTAAGCATCATACAAATTCATATTCTCAATGAAAACACAGATTGAAGAAGGGTAAACAGAACAAAAACATAATTTGAACAAGAACGTCAAGATTTCATTTCATTTTCTTCCAAGGAATCAATACACAAAATTATTTCTCCATGGGATTCAAATTACAACACAAAACAAAATGAAAATTCATCATGGAAAGAGAGAAATTCTACCAAAAATGTAAACATTCAAACCAAAATGTGAAACCCTAAGCTTGGTGCTGTCCAAAATGAACCAAAACGTGAATATATAGTGGTTGCCTTCGATGACTCTTTAAATGTCTCTAAAAATGTAAAAAAGAGAAGACATAATGGACAATCAAGGATTCTGAAAACCTAAAACCCCATAAAACTCATTGCCACATCAAACAAACATGTCCCTAATTATAAAACTGACATTCTCAACCATAAAATTACAAAATTGCCACTCTGGGCTGCAGAATTACAAAGTTGTCACTCTAGCCCAAATGTTGACGTGGAAATAGGACTAAAGTGACACAAATGCCATGGCAAAGCTTTCTCGGGCCAAAATTGCTTCACAATAACCCTGAAAATAGTTGACAAACGAAAATTAAACCAAGTAAATCCAAATTAGTAAAAATTTGAATTATTGGCCCAATGAAGCCCAATACAAGAAAATGCACTAAATATATATAATTAAGCACTAAACATCCATCAAGAAGGGTACATAAAGGTAAGAAAATAGGGGAAAATAATGACTCATCACCAATACAGAAAGGAGACAATTTTATTCTCATGTAATGTTCAAAGAATGATTTGGAATGAAAACAGATGGAAGATATCCCTTATGCGTCTGTTGTTGGGAGTTTAATGTATGCTAGATATTAGCTTTTTCGTTGGTATGCTTGGTAGATACTAGAGTAATTCAGGACTAGATCATTGGAAAGCTGCAAAGAAAGATTTAAAATACCTACAAGGAACAAAGAATCACATGCTTAGTTATAGAAAATATGATCACCTTGAGGTGATATGTTATATAGATTCAAGCTTTGTCAGTTGTATGGATACAAGAAATTCTACATTTGGTTATGTGTATCTTTTAGCCGAAGGAGCGATTTCATGGAAAATTTCAACAGTCTATCATTGTTTCATCCACCATGAAAGTTAAATTTGTGGCATGCTTTGAGGCCACAATTTTGACTAATTGGTTGTAGAGCTTTATTTCAGGACTTGGAGTAGTCGATAGTATTGCCAAGCCACTAGAAATTTATTGTGATAATTTCACAGTAGCCTTCTTTCCTAATAACGACAAGTATTTCAACGGTGTTAAGCATATGTAGTTAAAATATTTTGTCATTAAAGAAGAACTTAAAAAATGTAGAGTGTCAGTAGAACATATTAGCACATATCTTATGATTGTTAACCCTTTGACAATAGGATTACCATCCAAATTATTTGTTGGTCGTGTAAAGAATATATGCATTATGTCTACTAGTGAATGTCAAATGTTGAATATTAATGTTATTAATATTTATGTGTCACTTTCAACTCTTTAATGTATAAGTATAAGTTCTGAAATTTGTGTTTTCTTCTTTTTGTTTATGTATGCAAATTATGATGAAGAAAACAACTTATGTTATGTTATTATTATTGAAAAATGCCATTATGTTTGAACCCATTATGGACTTATTGTTTTAAGGTCATATGAAGGATTAAAGGGTTAATACAGTAGTAGTACATGGAATGGACCATGTTAACTAAATGATGTGTGACTGTCATGACTCTTGTTATTTATGCATTTTTAATAATGAATAATGATGGAAGTAATTTATGTAAGGTCTTTCAATGCACGTTATGGTTATGTATTAAATCACGGATTGTTATGACATTATATGAGTCAAATCAGATAATGTTAGAATTAATTCTATCATGTGACTCATCTAAAATATTATTATGGGTCCAACTGTGGTTTAATAAAATATAAAAACCTATTGATTATTATGGGAAGTTATAATAAAATAAAATAAAAATAAAATAAAAATATACTTGATGGATGTTGGTTTTAAAAGGGATTAGGATTATATCTCTAGTCATAAGGTTCTTTTACAGTAAGTCATCAAGAACGTGTGTGAGAGGAGAAAGAAAAGTAGAAAGATAGATTGAAAAGCGGTGATTGAACAGTCAAATTGAAGAACATATTCTCATAGGATCTCTTATGAATTAAGGCTAGTGTTCTATTATATTTTATTATGTGAGAATCATAAATTTTAAAGATCTTAAAGTAATTTTCTATAACGAATATGATTGAACGAAGACTACAAATTAATTTACAGACCTCAAATAAATAGTTATGAAATCTTAACACAAGTTTTACGGGTCTTTAAAAATTCTCCTTACAACTCTTCTAAAGCTACTCCCTATGAGGTAGTGTATGGACATGATGCACTTTTGTTCATCAAAATTAATTAGCAATATATAAGAATAAAAGGCAAGTGAAGAAGTATTGACTAAATAAAATCAAAATTTAACGTTGAATGAGTTTTAAATAATTTTAATGAAGATAGAATTATTGTTTTAAAAAATATTATTGAAAAAAGAACATATTACTCAAATTTATTATTAAAAGTTAAGAAAAAATCTTTTGACGAGTGTGACTTGTTGGTATAGAAAGTTAGATTGCCATACAACATCTCGAAATCAGAAATGACGTTATGAATCATGCAAGAACGAGTTACAAATATAAAAGACATAACAAATTAAGAAAAATTCAGCCTAATTATACAAACTAACATCGCAAATAACATAAATATATTACTACAAAATTGTTCGAAATCACATAATTTTGGGCCATCTTTAGATACTAAATTGTGAAATTGTGACAACAAGAAAAATTAATGGGAAGAACAAATAAAATAGTGGTTGTGAAAATCGTTATCACTTTCAATTTAAAAGTTTTAGTAAAGTCCAACACCAACCACTAGAATCAAGATGGTGATGGGAAGATCATATATGGCAATGAAGAACTTAAGCACATGTTCATCTTGATAGATAATCTGCAAAGCTTTCACAAACTAACGACAACTTATCTGCTATAATCTGATTAATTCGTTGCAATGACATTGTATATCTTGTATAGAGATAACATTAGGAAAACCCAAAGGCCAAAGGAACAAGAAGAATAACAACAATAAAATAATATACCAAAAAGCAAGAGTATGAACTCGCCTAAACAAATATATACATTAAAGTAAGCATTACACTGTCAGTGTTAGAAGCAAAAAGCATGCAATGATAACATCTGATAATAACCTACACAGCTCCGGAAGAAGAAGAATGAGCTTAAATATGCACTGTTTACAAAAGGTATGTTACATTACATTCACTTAAATTCTGAGTTACCAATTTTCCAATTCAAGTTTTGCCTTCTGCAGTGCTTCCTGAGCTGCAATTTGCTTTGTCTGTCTTTCTTCACTTTGTTTCTTTGCCACTTTTGTTTGCTCAGCTCTTTCCTTCAGCGTTATGTCAGTGACCAATATATTTCTTTCCAAATCAACAAGGCGAGTTTCAATCTTTAAGGTCTCCAACTCACAAAACTTTAATTGATTTTGCTTTTCATTGAGCATGGCCTCGAGATGAGAGACCTGTTCACATAGCAATTGTCTGTGTCTTTTTGATGCTTCAAGCAAAGCTTTGGTCTTGACATGGTCATCTTGGAGTTGGGCTAATCTCATTTTCTCCTCCTCGAAGAGTTTGTTGAGATCCTCCATAGTAAGGAAATTTTCCTTGGATTTATCTATTTCTGCAATTGATGATGCAAAATTGATATAGTCCAAGACATGATCAGAAAACTTTTTGTAGTCAACCTGTAAAACATTTAATATTGCAAAAGTTGTCTCTACTGCCTCTTTCATGGACTCATGCTCATGAGGAGCCAAGGTTTCCAGATCAGCTAGAAGTTGTTGCTGTGTGAACAAGATCACTTCTCTATGCCTTGATGCCTTTGACTTTCTTTCACCATCTTGTGATTTAACTACATGTCCAGAAACCTCAGTATGACTAAGTCCTTTTATAGCAAGCTTGTTGCAAGGACCAAGCTTGTTGCAAGAAGCATCAGAAACATTCCTCTGTTTAGGGACAATTATTGGATTAAAGGATGGGAAAATGCCTGTAAGGAAGGGACACAATCAATCACAATTCTACATCAAAGTGGACACAAACATATAAAACTAATGAAGTCATACAACAGAAAAATGGCTTAGGTGTGGGGAGATTCAAACTTTGAGCTGGATGGAAGAAAAGAAGACGGCCAAGCCAACCCATTCTACAAGAACCTGCAATAAGATCAAGATAATTCTAAAAGAATCAGGCAAAAATAATCCAAATAATGTAACTTTGCTCCAAAATAAAGGAAACATGAAAGAAAGAAACAGATTTCCGAGAACAAAGAAAGAAAATATTACCAAATGAAGCATCAGAGGAAATGCGCATCTGAAACATAATTTGTCGCCAACGGATCCTTGAAGGTGTTGATAGTTGAGATAATGATAGAAATGCTTCTTCCTCAACAGTCTCCCACGATACAGGGCTTATAAACTCGAATTCATCATCATCAGCCATGAAATCTGGAAAACCATTGCGATTCGAATTTGCTACAGTTAGTGCTGGAATATCAGGCACAGCTAAGGGATCCTCAGAATAGTCTGTAACTTTCATCCTTTTACTGAGTTCACTTCCCAGCTCATCATCAGTTTCATCATTTTGGCATCCCTCCCAAAACTCATGAAGACTCCTTTGCCTGCTTCGCTGGGTAGGAACAATGGTTTTTCCATCAACCACTTTAATCTCATCCTCCCACACACGGTATCCACAAGATCCATGACCCTATTTAACAATAGTTAGTTCAATGATTCATTTTCAAGATAACCCAAAAGGATACTTGCCATATACATCACACAGCTTATAGGCACCAAAAATCCAATATCATCCCTCTTCTGGTACAAAACATAAATCTTTCCCCCAAAACGCAACAACACACACACACACATACAAAGAACCATAACATCAATCAGAAAATAAAGGTCATGAACCATACCTGCTTAACAGGGCAAGTAAAATAGTACTTAAAAACCCCATCTGTATCTTTATCCTTCACCCTTCTACAAACTCCAGCCTTACACGCACACTCGGGATACTTGATCATCGGAGGCTGGAAATCACTCTCCGCAACAGGTTCATCGCACCACTTAACAAAGTCCTTACATTTTACCCCCTTAAACATAACCACCACCACCACCATCTTTAAAATCATAATCACAAAAGAAAGATACAAAATTTCAAGTGTTAGAAGCGTACACTTTTGATGGGGCAGGTATAGAAGTCCCTCCCACTGCGTGAGGTTTTGATTTCGCATGCGCCATGGCCGCAACTGCACTGTACAGCGTTGGAGGAAACTGGGGAAGCTTGGTTGGCAGAGGGTGAAACGTGTTTAGAATTGGGGGATTTGAAAGGACAGTACCAAGACCAATGTCCAAGTTGGTCACAAATGAAGCATATTTCTTGCTGCATTCGTTTGACGAGGTGTGGAGGACATGTTAGGGGAATCACAGTAGGGCTTTGAGAATTCTGAGTTTGAGACTTTGAAGGTGAATGCGAGAAAGACATGGTTTTTTTTTCTTGGTGAAACACGACCAAACGAGAGTGAAGGTTGGAAAAAAGAGAGAAGAGATTCTGAATAGTGAAGAAGATGCAGTGTAGTGGTGGAGATGGAGTGTTCCTTCATGCTTAAGAACAACAATTTCAACATTCCAAAGATTCTCATGCTTTTGAATGTTTTCCACTTCACAAATTTCATTATTCACCTTTTAATTTACCTAATTTTAATATCAAGACTTTTCAAAATTGCAATATAATGTACCCAAAGTCAATAACGGCATTATTTCATTCGCGATGATAAAAGAATGAGAATAAATTTGTAAGTTTTTTTTAATAATCAATTTTAAATTTTAGGTTATTTCATGTGATAATATTTAGACTATCAACCAAAAAATTTATTAGGTGGTAAAAAAAATTTAAATAATTAGTCAGAAACAAGTTAGACTAAATATTTGGAGTAACTCTTTTTACCAAACAAATATTATTATATATTCAATATATAGAAATACATTCTCAATTTTTACTTATTTATACTAAATATTTTTCATAAACAAGTTATTAGCTATTTAATCCAATGTTTACAAAATAAATATAATCTTTGAAATTTTTTAAACTTTTATATTTAAACTAAAATGTATAACAATTCAAAAATATAGAGTACAACTATTTTAGAGTGTTGTTTCATCCTCGATATTAAGTAGTCTATAAGAGCAAAAGTTACTAAAACATCTATGGTAGTTAGAGTCTTCATGAATACCTCAGTTCTTCAAAAAGGTATATAAAGTATAAACTACATAAGGGAGAATCTATACTATATGCAATATATATGATTAGTGATTTGAGCATGTAAAATATGATTTGTGTATATAGTAATGGGGCAATACAATCTAATACTCTAAACTAAACTAAAATAATCCTAAAATGCCAATAAAATTATGCATGAAACAATATTTATAAATACGCTTAAAATTGGGCAGAATGAATTATCTATGGATATGAAAGTTATGTTTCGCGTTCTAAAATAAATTCTAACAAATGGAAATTATGTATGAATGCATAAAATGTGTAAACAAATGTATTTAGAACTCTAAAACTTCTTAAAACATGTAGAGATATGAAAACAAAGAATGTTTATGAAAATGACTCAGTGAAAACCTAATATACAGTAGGTATTTAATGAAATGTCACAATGAATTAAAAATACGAATTATGTTAATATTAATGATGGAACAAGTCTAATAGCCTAAAACTAACTAAAAATATGTCATAATTAATATATATTGCAAAAATTATTTGTAATAATTTACTTATCATATCGGAAAAACGAAAAATTATCTGGACAAAATCTTAGAAAGTAATTTACTTATTGATATTAAATTTATTATTTAATTTTTTAAAGTTTCTGTATATATTTTTCTCATATTATGTTATTATAAGCATTCTCCATAACTTGATTTTTACCGTTGTCCGAAACGCCAACTTAAATAAAATATTAAAAATATAAGTTAAGTAGTATTTTAATACAACTATTACTAACTAAACCAAAATCATAAATGTCCAAATTAGTTTCCTATAGTGAAATACAAAATAAATTACACAAAATATATTAATAACTTAATAAAAAAATGTATATAATTTTGAAACCATATAATAGTTCGAAATTGAAAATTTATTGTTAAAATTCGTGAAATAAAACGTTTAATGATAAAATTCACAAAATGGAGAGCTAATAACAACATTTACAGAATAGGAAAATAATTTAAAATATATTACATCTTTCATTTTTGATTTAACATCATCTTTGCATTAGTTATTAGTCACGTTGTTTCTAATTTGAGAATCCATAATTTAGAAAAGTAAAATATGTATGATTTTGATATTCAAATAATAAAATTCGCAAAATTAAAAATTTAATGATAAAAGTAGTAAAGATGTAAAATGGATAAATATGTCATTAAGCATAGAAATTTTAAAGGATTTAATAAAAGGGTACTAAATATCGCACGCCTGGTATTGCATGTCCTAAAAAAATTTAAAACGTGGATTAAAATATGAGCCGTCGGATTTCGGTCCAATGATTTTAATTCGGTGATTGAATGATTTGTGAAACGGTAGAAGAGAAGTTTTCTTACTTTGTTTAACGAATAGGAGAAGAAAAAGAAAGGGTTATTATGATACTATGAAAGTTCCATTTTTCTCTTTATTTTTTAAATAATTAAAATTATAAAATTATAAGATAAGATAATAAGATAATAATTACGGTATCCAATTAATAAAAAAATATTAAAAATTCAATTAAAAACTATAAATTTTTTGAATAATTCATAAACTGGAAAAAATTATTAAAAATTTGATTAAATATATTTAAATTTATAAAAATCTTAAATTTAATTAAATTATTTTTATTATAATATTTTATTTATGTTTGTTATGTTATTATAACATTTTGTTATAAAAGATAATTATGAAATGAACCTAAAATAAAAATATGGTGTCAAATAATACTTTTTTAAAAAGAAATACAGCAATGGGTGGATGACTACTTTATGTCTTTAACACTTTTTTTTGGTTAATGGTTTCATTTTTTTAAATTATTAAAATTATTTAATAGAAATCTTTCAGAAAGATATATATTATATTTCTTAGTGACGAAGTAACTTGTTCAGTTGTCATATGTCTAATATTAAATTTATTAATACACGTGTCAATACAGTACAAAATGGTAGTACGATCATAGTTTAAGAGGTAGAAATGATGAAAATAATAGATATTTATAATTCATCACATTACATATAGAGATGGCAAATAAATCCGTCCTGTGGGTATTGTTTGAACTCGTCCCCGTTTTGACCGGAATCTCCGTATTGACTGGGATGGGTATAAGTATGGGTATAGGGAATTTTCGACTTTTTCAATTGAGTATGAGGATGGTTATGGGGATGTACATATCCCCACCATAATACATGTCTCCGTTATATCTCCGTCATCATTTAAATTATTAAAATATTCACAATTAATTAAGTAACCATATATATATATATATATATATATATATATATATATATATATATATATATATATATATATTATTTTTTTTTTTTTTT